>OLZH01000002.1_pt1 | contig 238626 bp, 183 predicted proteins | sample 1673821 | NCBI WGS metagenome assembly OLZH01 (sample SAMEA103958128, study PRJEB25191) | human gut metagenome | reverse complement strand
GTGTACGTTGGGTTTTGTTTCGGACGGGTGTTTCCTTGTTCTTCATCTATTTGGTGCGCTTTACAAGCGCATCATTGAGCGAATAACTGCGCCGATAACAATTCGCTCTAAAATCACGTACTATGTGTACGTTGGGTTTTGTTTCGGACGGGTGTTTCCTTGTTCTTCATCTATTTGGTGCGCTTTACAAGCGCATCATTGAGCGAATAACTGAGCCGATAACAAGTCGCTCCAAAATCACGTACTATGTGTACGTTGGGTTTTATTTCGCGCAGGTGTTGCCTTGTTCTTCATCTGTTTGAAGCACTCTTTACAAGCGCATTATTGAGCGAATAACTGCGGCAGAGTTGCTCTCCCGCCAATTCATTTACGTCTGGTAACTTAGGATTATCGGTCATGCAACTCGTTATCGTTCTTATCTCAATGATACATTTTAATAAAAGTCGGAGTAATAACCGTATCGATACCGTCAGCTCCGAAATCGTAAACGCAATCCGAAGTTCAACCGTTTTGTTTAGTTCGCAACATAAAAACAAAACGGCGGTTTTATTGTTTGAACGAAAAAGAATTGTTGCGAAAGTGCGGTTTTGGGTATGGACATTTTGTATTTTATTTTATAAAATAGTTTTATAAAGGCATAAGAGGTTTGAAATGAGTTTGATTTCCAAAATAGTCAATTTGTTTTCGCCCACGGCGCAAAAGACGGGCGAGGACAACGGAAATAAAACGGGCGTAACTTCGCGGCGTATGCGCGAGGCGTGTTGCGCTATGGCGGAAGAGGGCGTCGTTTTGTTGAAAAACGACGGAGTTTTGCCCATAAAAGCCGACGACGAAATTGCGGTTTTCGGACGTACGCAAATCAACTGGTTTTGCGTGGGATACGGCTCGGGCGGCGACGTGAAAGTTCCCTACAAAACGTCTTTTGCAACCGCTTTGAAAAATCAAAACGAGATAAAAATCAACGGGGACGTAATGTCGGTTTACGAGGATTGGTGCGCAAAGCACGTTCCCGACGAAGGATTTTGGGGGCACTGGCCGTATAGTTTCAAGGAGATGCCCGTCACGCTCGATTTTGTCAGAAAGGCAAGAGAAAGCTCGAACGTGGCGTTTGTCGTCATAGGTCGCTCGGCAGGCGAGGACAGAGAGCAGAAACTCAAAGACGGAAGTTTTTATCTCACAAAAGACGAGTTGCAACTCATCGACAAAGTCACCGCCGTATTTGAAAAGACGGTGCTTGTTCTCGACGTCGGCAACGTAATAGACTTTGAAGAAATCGATGAATTTGGCGACAGAATCAGCGCAATCGTGCTTGCATGGCAAGGCGGTATGGAAAGCGGACGCGCCCTTTGCAACGTGCTGTCGGGCAAGGTCAATCCGTCGGGCAGACTCACAGACACGATAGCGGTCGATTACGACTTGTACCCGTCGCAAGAGTTTGGATTCAAGGACTACAACGTATATCGGGAAGACGTGTTTGTCGGTTATCGCTATTTCGAAACCTTTGCAAAGGAAGAAGTGCTGTATCCGTTCGGCTTCGGACTGTCTTACACCTCGTTTGACGTGTCCGCAAGCGTCGAAAAAAAAGAGAACGGTGTGAAAGTTCGAGTAAAAGTCAAAAATATAGGCGAGCGCAAGGGCAAAACCGTTGCGCAGGTGTACGTCAAAAAAGCGGACGGAATGTTGCCGAAGCCTGCAAGAGAACTCGTTGCGTATTTCAAGACCGACGAGCTTGAAAGCGGTGAAGAGCAGCAGCGCGTTTTCGATATAAGCGAATACGAGCTTTCGAGTTACGACGAGGAAGGCGCGACGGGCTACAAGGCGTGTTGGGTTCTCGAATACGGCGATTACGAGTTTTTCGTAGGCGAAAACGTGAGGGACTCAACGAGCGTGGGTAGCGTGCGTTTCGACAAGAAAATCACGAGCGAGTGCCACACGGCTTGTTCGCCGCAAAAGGATTTGTCCGTTCTGTCGAGATACGATTCGGCAAATTCGCTTTGCGCGGATTTGTCGCAATTTTCGGGTAAAGAAACTTTTGCCGAGTTCAAACAAAAGATGGACGGACTCACCGACGACGAAGTCGAGCGATTTATGCACAATCTTGAATATACACTTGAAAATTACGGTTGGAAAAACTGTGTCGTCAAGGCTCAAAGCGGCTATCTCAAAGAACGCATAGAACAGAATATGCCGACCGAGATTGCGCAAAACAAGGACTTAAAAGTGTCGTTTTGCGATGTTAAAGACGGTGTTGCGACGATAGATGAATTTATATCCACGCTTTCGGACGAGGAACTGGAAACGCTGTGCCACGGCGATTTGCGCATGAACAGTCCTCTGGGCGCAAAGGGCAACGCAGGCGCGTTCGGGGGAATAAGCGAGAGCTTGCGAGCAAAGGGCGTGCCGAGCGCAATCACCACAGACGGTCCCAGCGGAATAAGGCTTTGCCAAAAGGCAAGTCTGCTGCCGTGCGGCACGTGTATAGCGTCGTCCTGGAACGAAAAACTTGCCGAAGAGCTTTACTCATGCGTAAGCTCGGAGATGGTGGAAAAAGGTTCGGACGTGCTTCTCGCGCCGGGAATGAACATACACAGAAATCCGCTTTGCGGTCGCAATTTCGAATACTATTCGGAAGATCCGTATCTGACGGGCAAGACGGCAAGCGCGGTCGTGAGGGGCATACAAAAAGAGGGCGTGGCAAGTTGCGTAAAGCACTTTGCTTGCAACAATCAGGAAAGATATCGCTATATAAACGACAGCAGATTGAGCGAAAGAGCGTTGAGAGAAATATATCTCAAAGGTTTTGAAATCGCCGTCAAAGAAGGGAATCCGCTTGCGGTTATGACGTCGTACAACAAGATAAACGGCGTGTACGCATATCACAACTACGACCTCGTCACCACAATCTTGCGCAAAGAGTGGGGATATGAAAATGTTGTGATGACGGATTGGTGGACGAAAAAGGCGAAAAATCCGCTTTTCAAGGGCGTCGACGACAATGCGTACAGAGTGCGTGCCGGCGTTGACGTGCTTATGCCGGGCGGCTCCAGAGTGCGTGGCAAGTATGACGGCTCAACCCTCAAATCTCTGAACAACGGAGGGCTAAAACGCTCCGAACTGCAACGCACCGCAAGACACGTGTTGAGTTTCTTGCTGAAAGTTCAAAGCGTGCGCGACAAGATTGAAAAATAAAGGTTTTGAGCGGATATCCGCTCGAATAGGAAGATTATGAGAAATTTCAAAAAGATTTTGACAGTACTTTTGACGCTTGTCGTTTTGATGACGGCATGCGCGATTTTGGTTGCTTGCAACGACGATGCCGACAGAACAGAAGTCGTGACGTTCGTCAAGGCAAGCGCAAGCGAGGACGGATATGCCACGGTGTATGCCCCCGACGACAGAGATATAAAAATCATGGTGCTGTCCGATCCGCAAGTGGACGTGTACGAAAAGTACAAGGTTGTGGGAAGCCCCGGCAACGACAAGACGTATTCGTTCGTCAAAGATTTTGTGACGGCGACCGATCCCGATCTGGTGATAATCAACGGCGACCTCGTGATGAACGATATGCCTCTGAAATCTTCCACGCCGTACTTTGACAGGTACGCCGAGATTTTCGAGGAGTTGAAAACACCGTGGACGTTTGCTTTCGGCAATCACGATTGCGATTTGAAATGGACTGTCGATTCTGCCGATGTCGACACTGCGAACAGACAGAGTTCAAAAGCAAAACTTATTGCGTATCTTGACGAAAAATATCCGCATTGTCTGATGAATTCGGACACGACATGTAAAGACGGCGACGGAAATCATTTCGTCAACGTGCGCACGCACGCGGGCGAACTTATTTATACGCTCTGCCTTTTCGACTGCACGTTTAACGAAAGCAAGGTGTACAACTACACGCCGACGGCAAATCAAGTCGAATGGTATCGCAACACCATAAATGCGATTTCCGACAAAACGCTCGGTGCGAACAGGGGCGAAAAAGTCGTCAAAAGCATGATTTTCAACCATGTCGGCATCCCCGAATTCAAGGAAGCGTGGGGAAAGGCATGGAACGGCGGAAGTCCGACAGAAGATTATTTTTACGGTCATTACTTTGAGGGCAATTACTCCAAAAAGTACGGGGATTTGCCTCAAGAAGACAGGATTTTTCCTGCCGTAAAGGCACTCGGCAGCACTACGGCGATATTTATGTGCCATCATCACGATAACGATTTTTCCGTCAACTACGAGGGCGTGCGCCTGACTTTCGGACAACACTCGGGTTATTCGCACAACTACCGCACGACGCACGACGAGCACGGCAACGGCCCGACGGATTACGCAAACTGGGCAGGCGTGAGCTTTGAAAGAGTGGACGATTACGGCGACCAAAGAGGAGGCACTTGCGTTACGATTTCGAAAGAGGGCGAATTTACGATTACGCCGACTTATGCAAAAGACGTTCTCGCGAATTACGCAACAGAATATTATATCGACTACGACCAAGTTGCCGCGGCTCTTGAAGCCAACCCCAAATTCGAGAGCGGAAAAGGTCATATCGCACGCGGAACAGACAGAAAATGGAAGTTGAATTAAGCGGTTTTTCTTGCCCGAAACAATAAACGATACACAAACGGCGAAGTGTCGATTTTATTGATAAAAAAATATTGATATACAACGAAAATATGCTTGACAGTATGTGCTTGTTTAGATACAATTATATCGATAAATAGTTATCGAAATAGTTTTACATACGAAAGATAACTTAAAAAATTTGTAAAATCGTTATAGGAGAAGCAAGCATGGAAGCAAGAAACGTTATCGACAGCGTAGAAAGACTCGAAGAGGCAATTGCGCGTGTTCGCAAGGCTCAAAAAGAGTTTGCAACTTACACGCAAGAGCAAGTGGACAAAATCTTTTTTGCGGCGGCAGTCGCGGCAAACAAGATGAGAATACCTCTTGCAAAACTCGCGGTTGAAGAAACGGGCATGGGCATCGTTGAGGACAAAGTCATCAAAAACCACTATGCGTCCGAGTATATCTACAACGCGTACAAGGACACCAAAACCTGCGGAATTATCGACGAGGACAAGGCATACGGCACAATCAAGATTGCCGAGCCTATCGGACTTGTGGCTGCGGTTATCCCCACCACAAACCCCACGTCCACCGCAATATTCAAAACGCTTATTTCGCTCAAAACGAGAAACGGCATCATCATCAGCCCTCACCCCAGAGCGAAAAAATCCACGATAGCGGCGGCAAAAGTCGTGCTTGACGCGGCGGTTGAAGCGGGCGCACCCGAAGGCATCATCGATTGGATTGATTGCCCCAGCCTCGAAATGACCAACCTCATCATGAAAGAAGCGGACGTCATTTTGGCAACCGGCGGTCCTGGTATGGTCAAAGCTGCATATTCCAGCGGCAAGCCGGCAATCGGCGTCGGCGCAGGCAACACTCCCGCAATCATCGACGACACAGCAGACGTTACGCTTGCTGTCAACTCCATCATTCATTCCAAGACGTTTGACAACGGCATGATTTGCGCAAGCGAACAATCCGTCATCGTTTTGGACAAAGTGTACGAGCAAGCAAAGAAAGAGTTTAAGGACAGAGGTTGCTACTTCCTCGACGAAGAGCAAACGGAAAAGGTAAGAAAAACCATTCTCATCAACGGTGCGCTCAATGCAAAAATCGTCGGACAAAAACCCGTTACGATTGCAAAACTTGCGGGCTTTGATGTTCCCGAATCCACAAAAATCCTTATCGGTGAAGTGGAAAGCGTTGATTTGAGCGAAGAATTCGCACACGAAAAACTCTCTCCCGTACTTGCAATGTACAGAGCAAAAGATATCAGCGACGCATTTGACAAAGCAGAACGTCTTGTCGCAGACGGCGGATACGGACATACGTCCTCCATTTATCTCGACGCAGTGACTCAAAGAGCAAAACTCGACGAGTTTGCCTCAAGAATGAAGACTTGCCGTATCTTGGTCAACACTCCCTCTTCGCAGGGCGGTATCGGCGATTTGTACAACTTCAAACTCCGCCCGTCCCTCACGCTCGGCTGCGGAAGCTGGGGCGGAAACTCCGTGTCCGAAAACGTCGGAGTCAAGCACCTTATCAACATCAAAACGGTTGCGCAAAGGAGAGAAAACATGCTTTGGTTCAGAGTGCCTCAAAAGGTCTATATGAAGAAGGGTTGCCTGCCCGTCGCTCTTGACGAACTCAAACACGTCATGGGCAAAAAGAAGGCGTTTATCGTCACAGACAGTTTCTTGTATAACAACGGATACACCAAGCCCATCACCGACAAACTCGACGAAATGGGCATTCAACACACCACGTTCTTCGACGTCGCTCCCGATCCGACGCTCGCATGCGCAAAAGAGGGTGCGGCACAGATGGCGGCGTTCAAACCCGATTGCATCATCGCGCTCGGCGGCGGCTCCGCAATGGACGCAGGCAAGATTATGTGGGTGATGTACGAGCATCCCGAAGTCGACTTTATGGACATGGCGATGCGCTTTATGGACATCAGAAAGAGAGTGTACACTTTCCCCAAGATGGGCGAAAAGGCATACTTCATCGCAATCCCGACTTCTGCCGGCACCGGCTCGGAAGTCACTCCGTTTGCGGTTATCACCGACGAAAAGACGGGCGTGAAATATCCGCTTGCGGACTATGAACTTTTGCCGAACATGGCAATCATCGACGCGGACTTCCACATGAGCGCGCCAAAGGGACTCACTGCGGCGAGCGGTATCGACGCCGTGACGCACGCACTCGAAGCGTATGCGGCAATGCTCGCAACCGACTATACCGATTCGCTCGCGCTCCGTTCGTTGAAGATGATTTTCGAGTTCTTGCCCAGAGCTTACGACAACGGCCCCAACGACCCCGTCGCAAGAGAAAAGATGGCAAATGCCGCAACTATGGCAGGTATGGCGTTTGCAAACGCATTCCTCGGAGTATGTCACTCCATGGCGCACAAACTCGGTGCGTTCCATCACTTGCCCCACGGCGTTGCAAACGCGCTCATGATCGACGAAGTGCTTCGCTTCAACGCAAGCGAAACGCCCACGAAGATGGGTACGTTCCCGCAATACGCATATCCGCACACACTTGAAAGATACGCAGAAGTTGCCGACTATCTCGGAATCAAGGGTAAAAACGACAAAGAAAAACTCAACAATCTCATCAAAGCTATCGACGAACTCAAAGCAAGAGTCGGAATCAAGCCGACAATCAAGGATTACGTTCCCGATGAAAAAGATTTCCTCGATCGCCTTGACGATATGGTCGAACAAGCGTTTGACGATCAATGCACGGGCGCAAATCCGAGATATCCGCTCATGAGCGAAATCAAGCAAATGTATCTCAACGCATACTATGGCAAACACACCGAGGTTTAATAGGAGGAAAATATGAATCTTGACAGAATCATTGCCGTGAGAACAAACAAAACCGTTTATCGCGACGGAGAATATTGCGTCAAAATTTTCGACGACGATTTCTCCAAGGTGGACGTTCTCAACGAAGCTCTCAACCAAGCAAGAGTGGAAGAAACGGGACTCAACGTGCCCAAAATCGTCGAAGTGACCAAAATCGACGGCAAGTGGGCAATCGTGTCCGAGTACGTCCCGGGCAAAACGCTTGCAAGACTTATGGAAGAAAACCCCGACAAAAAAGACGAATATCTCGAAAAATTCGTCGATTGGCAAATCGAGGTTCAATCCAAAAAGTGCCCCTTGCTCACCAAACTTCGCGACAAGATGAACAGAAAAATCGACTTGACTAATCTTGACGAAAGTATAAAATATGAATTGCACACAAGGCTTGAGGGTATGCCCAAACACAACAAGCTCTGCCACGGCGATTTCAACCCGTCCAACATCATCGTGAAAGAGGACGGCACGCCGTACTTCATCGACTGGTCGCACGCAACGCAAGGCAACGCTTCGGCGGACGTTGCAAGAACGTATATGCTTTTCTGGCTTGCGGGCGATATCGAAGGCGCGGAAAAATATCTCGACCTCTTCTGCCAAAAGAGCGGAACGGACAAGAGATACGTGCAAAAATGGATGCCTATCGTTGCGGCTTCGCAATCTGTTAAAGGGCATGAAAAAGAAAGAGAATTCCTTATGTCGTGGATCGACGTTGCGGAATTTCAATAATGAGAGGGAAAAATATGAAAGTCACAGTGTGTATCGGCAGTTCCTGCCATATCAAAGGATCAAGACAAGTCGTAGAGCAACTTCAATATCTCATTGCCAAGAACAACCTCAAAGAACAAGTGGAACTCGGCGGCACGTTCTGCATGGGCAAGTGCCAACAAGGAGTGTGCGTTACGGTTGACGACGCGTTCTTCTCGCTCACGCCCGAAACTACCGACGAATTCTTCAAAAAGGAGATTCTTGCAAAGGTAAAATAAATGATAATCATCAGAATTTGCGTTGGCAGTTCTTGCCATCTTAAAGGCTCGCAGGAGATAGTCGATATGCTTCGAAGCGAGATCGAACAAAGACATCTCGAAGGCGAAATAGTGCTTTCGGGAAGTTTTTGTTTTGGCAAGTGTAACAGAGAGGGCGTAACCGTTGCCGTCAACGACGACGTTTATCCCGGTATAACCAAGGACAACTTCAAGGAATTTTTCCAAACGAAAGTTTTGCCTCTCGTCGAGGCGTAAATACGCACGGAAAAATAAAGAGGAAATATGGATTGTTTAACTCTCAAAAAATCAAACTGCAAAAACTGCTATAAGTGCATACGCCATTGCCCCGTAAAAGCCATACGCTTTTCGGGCAATCAGGCGCACATTATCGGCGACGAGTGCATTTTGTGCGGACACTGCTTTGTCGTGTGTCCTCAAAACGCAAAGGAAATCGTCAACGAAACCGAAAAAGTCAGAGTGCTTTTGCAGTCCTATCCCGTTTACGTGTCGCTTGCGCCGTCCTTCATCGCAAACTATGAGGGAGTGGGCATCAACGCCATGCGCACCGCGCTCAAAAAGCTCGGTTTTGCGGACGTCGAGGAAACCGCGTTGGGCGCAACCGTCGTCAAAAACGAGTATGACAGACTTTTGAGAGAAGAAAAGAGAGATATCGTCATATCCTCTTGTTGCCACTCCGTCAATTTGCTCATACAAAAGTATTTCCCCAAAGAGCTTCCGTATCTTGCCGACGTACTTTCGCCTATGCAAGCGCATTGTGCGGATTTGAAACGCCGTCATCCGGGCGCAAAAACCGTGTTTATCGGTCCTTGCGTCGCAAAAAAGGACGAAGCGGCCCACTACGACGGAATCGTCGACGCCGTTTTGACCTACGAGGAACTCACCGAATGGCTCAATCACGAAGGCGTCGTTCTTGAAAAAGAAACGGATTCGCAACAAGAGAGCAGAGCGAGATTTTTCCCGACCACGGGCGGTATTTTGAAAACCATGAACCTTGACGCTCCCGGCTATCGATATATGGCGATCGACGGCATAGAAAACTGCATATCCGCGCTTAAAGACATCGAAAACGGCAACATTCATCATGCGTTTATCGAGATGTCATCGTGCGTGGGAAGCTGCGTTGGCGGACCGGTTATGGAAAAATATCATCCGTCGCCCGTGAGAGAATACATTGCGGTTGCGGAGTACGCAGGCGACAAAGATTTTGTCGTCGAGCAACCCGACAGCAACGATTTGAGAAAACACTTCTCGCTCATCGAGCGTGAAAACAAGATGCCGAGCGAGTACGAAATCAATGCCGCTCTTCGCCAGATGGGCAAGATGAGCAAGCGCGACGAACTAAATTGCGGCAGCTGCGGCTACAACACTTGCCGCGAAAAAGCGATAGCGATTTGTCAAGGCAAAGCCGAAGCGTCTATGTGCTTGCCGTATCTCCAAAAGAAAGCGGAGGGCTTTTCGGACAGAATCGTCAACAATACTCCGAACGGCATCATCGTGCTCAACGACGCATTCGAAGTGCAGCAGATCAACGAAGCGGCTATGGACATTATGAACATCCGTTCATCAAGCGACGTTCTGGGCGAACAAGTGGTGCGTATTATGGACCCCGCTGTTTTCTACGAAGTGCAGAAAAAGAAGTTTAACGTGCACAATCGCAGGGTTTATCTTGCGGAATATAAAAGATACGTCGAACTTACCGTCGTTTACGACACCGACAATCACCTCTTTATCGGCATTATGCGCGACATCACCGACGAGGAAAAAGAGAGAGAAAAGAAAGAGAGTATTTCAAAGCAAACAATCGAAACGGCAGACAAAGTCGTGGACAAGCAAATGCGCATAGTTCAGGAAATCGCGTCTTTGCTCGGCGAAACGGCGGCGGAAACAAAAATCGCGCTTACAAAACTCAAGGAGTCCATAAAAGATGAATGATCTTTGCGCCGATATCGGCTACAAAAGCATAAATCACGTCGGAGAACAACTGTGCGGCGACCACGTAGACGTCGTTCAGCAGGGTGAAAACTCCACGGTTGTCGTGCTTGCGGACGGACTCGGCAGCGGCGTTAAGGCGAGCATACTCTCAACGCTTACGAGCAAAATCATTTCCACCATGATGTCGGAAGGTTTGACTCTCGAAGACTGCGTTGAAACAATTGCCGCAACTTTGCCCATATGCTCCGTAAGAGGCGTTGCCTATTCGACGTTTACAATCCTCCATCTTGTCGACAATCGTCAGGCGGAGATAATCCAATACGACAATCCCGGCGTAATTTTGTTGCGCGACGGTCAAAACTACGATTTCCCCAAAACCGAAATGGTCATCGGCGGAAAGAAAATTTACAAATCCACCCTCGACTTGTGCGAGAACGACATTTTCGTGCTTATGAGCGACGGTTGTCCGCATGCGGGGTTGGGACTCTCCTACAACTTCGGTTGGAAGAGGGAGGATATAATATCGTTTTTGGAGAGCATAAGTTTTGTGGGCTACACCGCAAAAACCATGTCCACCATACTCGTTGACGAGTGCAACAAACTCTACGGCGAAAAACCCGGCGACGACGCCACCGCTTGCGTGATAAAGATAAAAAGACGCGAGCCTATGAACATCCTTTTCGGGCCGCCGTCCAATCGCGACGATTGCGACAGAATGATGTCGCTCTTCTTCTCGAAAGAGGGCAAACATATCGTTTGCGGCGGCACTACGTCGTCAATCGCGGCAAAATATCTCGGAAAAACCGTGCGTACAACGCTCAATTTCGAGGCGAGCGACGTTCCGCCCATATCCGAAATCGAGGGCGTAGACCTCGTCACCGAGGGCGTCATAACGATGAACAAGGTGCTGACTTACGCCAAAGACTACCTCAAAGACAACGAAAGTTACGAGCAATGGAGTTTCAAGCGCGACGGTGCGTCGCTTATGGCAAGGCTTCTTTTCGAGGAGGCAACCGACATCAATTTCTTTGTCGGCAGAGCAATAAACCCCGCCCACCAAAACCCTGATTTGCCCATAAATTTCAGCATAAAAATGAATTTGGTCACCGAACTTTCCGATTGCCTCGTAAAAATGGGCAAAAAAGTCAAAGTGTCATACTTCTGATAAGGAGCGAAAAATATAAATATTTTTCTCAAAACGAAACAAAATTTTATTGCGCACAAGACGTTTTAGTGTATAATGTCGCAAGCGTACAATAATTTTAAGAGGACAAAGATGAGAATATTCGATACAAAAGTTCAACATCTCAAATACAAAGTTCTGCGCGAGGTCGCAAGAGAGGCGTGGGCGGGTACGCTCGACACCAACGCCATCGACATCCCCAAGCGTATCGTTCCCGGCAAAGTGCCGACGATGCGTTGTTGCGTGTACAAAGAACGCGCGATTTTGGGTGAACGCGTCAAACTTGCAATGGGCGGACACAAGGACAATCCCAACGTCATCGAAGTCATCGATATTGCTTGCGACGAGTGTCCGATGGGCGGCTATGAAGTCACGGGCGCATGCCGAGGCTGTCTTATGCATCGCTGCGAAGACGTGTGCAAGTTCGGCGCAATCACGTTTGACAGTCAGCATGTGGCGCATATCGACAAGTCCAAGTGCAAAGAGTGTGGCGCATGCGCAAAAGTTTGCCCGTACAGCGCAATCACCAACCATAAACGTCCCTGCGAAATGGCTTGCAAGGTCAAGGCAATCACCATGGACGAAAACCGCGCGGCAAAAATCGACAATTCCAAGTGTATAGAGTGCGGCGCATGCGTATATCAATGCCCGTGGGGAGCAATCTCGGACAAGTCATACATTCTCGACGTTATCGACCTCATCAAAAAGAGCGAAAACAACACAAAATACAAGCTCTATGCGGTGGTTGCTCCGTCTATTTCCAGTCAGTTTACTTACGCAAAACTCGGACAGGTCATCACCGGCTTGAAAGTTTTGGGATTCCATACGGTGGTCGAAGCGGCTCTCGGCGCAGATATGGTGCTTCTTTCCGAGGCAAGAGAGCTTGCCGAAAAAGGATTCCTTACAAGCTCCTGCTGTCCTGCGTTCGTATCCTATATCAAAAAGAATTTCCCTCAAATGGTGGAACATATATCCCACAACCTTTCGCCGATGGCAATGATTTCCAAGTATATCAAGGACACTACGCCCGGCGCAAAAGTTGTGTTCATCGGGCCTTGCACCGCCAAAAAAGCCGAGATTTTGGACGAAAAAGTCAAGCCGTACGTCGATTCCGTCCTCACGTTCGAGGAGCTTCAAGCCCTCTTTGACAGCAAGGATATGGAAATCACGTCCCTTGCCGAAGGCGTTCTCGACAATGCCTCCTATTTCGGACGCATCTTTGCTCGTTGCGGAGGACTCAGCGACTCAATCAAACAATCTTTCAAAGAGCAAAACATCGATTTCGACCTCAAAGGTTGCGCTTGCGACGGCATCGACGAGTGCCGCATCGCACTCCTCAAAAAGAGCAAAAACCTCTCCGACGTCAACTTCATCGAAGGTATGGCGTGCACCGGCGGTTGCATCGGTGGTGCCGGCTGTCTTACCCACGGCGAGAAAAACAAGGCAGAAGTTGACAAGTACGGTCGCGAAGCGTTGGAAAAGACCATTACCGACGCCGTGTCGTTGCTGTAATATTAAAATCGGTTTTTTGAGAATAGCGTTCAAAGCACCCCTTGATTTGATTGTCAAAGGGTGCTTTTTTAACAACACGAGGGCAAGAGAATTTTGTAGCGTCATATTTCTCTTGACAAAACGGGGTTTCGGGCTTATAGTTTTCTCATCAAACAGGAGGCAGAATCGAAGTATGAACAAAAAAGTCGTTTTTGACAAATCAAATTCTTTCTCTTCTGCTTTCTCGGCAGTTTCTTTTGCGCGCGCTTCTCGATTTTTCGAGGGCGGATACTACTATTATTATTTTAGCGGTAGGGATACTTTTGGCAAAGGACGCTGACGGCTGATATTTCGGATATACGGAAAAAAGCGATTCCTTTGCGGAGTCGCTTTTTTTGACGATTGAGTGAATTTTGGACAAAGTTGATTGTTTTTTCAAAAAATTCGCTCAGAATATTTGAAAAATCGGACGTATTGCAAAAAAATAGGTGGATTTATAATCATAATTGATTATAATGGATGCAAAGAGGTAGTTATGCAAGACATCAAAGAATCGAGAAAAATCATCAACGAAGTGGACGAACAAATGGCGCGCCTGTTTGAACAACGCATGCAAGCGTGCGAGCAAATCGCTCTCTACAAAAAGGAAAACGGATTGAGCGTGCGCGACAGCGAGAGGGAAGAACAAGTTGTCGCAAACAACGCAAAACTCATTCAAAATCCCGCGCTCGTGCCCTATTACAAGGACTTTATTCGCTCGACTATGGACGTGTCTTGTCACTATCAAGCGTCGTTTATGCGCAAAATGAGAGTTGCGTATTGCGGAACGGAAGGCGCGTTTGCACACATTGCGGCAAAAAGGATGTATCCCGACGCCGAATATATCGCTTTTTCAAACTTTCAGGACGCGTACGACGCCACGCAAAAAGGAGATTGCGATTGCTCTGTGCTTCCGCTCGAAAACAGCTATGCCGGCGAAGTGGGCGAAGTGATGGATTTAATTTTTTCGGGCGACCTTCACGTCAACCAAGTCGTCGACGTTGCGATCGCGCACAATCTCATCGCAAAAGAAGGGGCGCAAATCGAGGATATAAAAATCGTTGTGAGCCATCCGCAAGCACTTGCGCAATGCGAAGAGTATATCAAAAAACACGGATTTGAAACGAGAGCATACTCCAACACCGCTCTTGCCGCAAAATACGTTGCAGAGGCGCAAGACGCATCGGTTGCCGCGCTTGCGTCGGATGAAACGGCAAGGATTTTCTCGCTTTCGATCGTGCAATCGCACGTCAACGACAATCCAAACAACACCACTCGTTTCGCGGCGTTTTCAAGAGCGGAGAACGTACCCGTGTCCATAGGCAAGAGAGAGGACGAAAACTTCATTTTGGCATTTACCGTTCAAAACGAATCGGGTGCGCTTGCAAGTGCGCTCAACATCATCGGCGCGCACAACTTCAACATGCGCACTCTACGCTCGCGCCCCATGAAAGACCTTCAATGGAACTACTATTTTTACATCGAGGCGGAGGGCAACGTTCGCACCGAAAACGGCAGAGATATGCTTCAGGAGCTTTCCGCGCTCTGTGCAAAACTCAAACTCGTGGGTAGCTACTTTGCCGACAACGTGAGGTAATTATGATTTTGAAACGCAACGCAAAATGCCCCTACGATATAGTCGTTGAGAGAGGATTGCTCCAAAACATCGGGCAATTGCTCGACCTGAATAGGAACGTGCTTCTTCTCACCGACGACGGCGTGCCGGAAGAGTATGCCCTCGTTGTTGAAAAAGCGTGCAAGAAGTGCGTAACTGTGCGCTTAAAACAAGGCGAAGCGAGCAAAAATTTCGACAACTTCAAGTATATTTTGAGCGTAATGCTCCAAAACGGTTTTACGCGCAAAGACTGCGTTGTGGCACTCGGCGGCGGAGTTGTGGGGGATTTGGCGGGATTTGCCGCATCGTGCTATATGCGCGGAGTTGATTTTTACAATATTCCCACCACGCTTTTGTCCCAGCTCGACTCGTCCATAGGCGGAAAAACCGCAATAGATTTCGAGGGAGTAAAGAACGTCGTGGGCAGTTTTTATCAGCCTGCAAAAGTGATTATCGACCTTGATACGCTCAAAACTCTTGACGACAGGCAGTTGCACGCAGGGCTTGTCGAGGGTATAAAAATGGCTCTCACGTCAAACGGAAAACTGTTTGAATTTATCGAGCAAAGCGATGATTTGCAAAGGGATTTGCTCTGCATAGTGCAAAGTTCGCTCATCATAAAACGCGACGTGGTGGAGAAAGATCCGAAAGAGCAAGGGCTTCGCAAAGTGCTCAACTTCGGACACACCCTCGGACATGCAATCGAAAGCGCGCAGGGCGGAAAACTTCTTCACGGCGAGTGCGTGGGCATAGGTATGCTGCCGATGTGTTCTCAAAAAGTGCGACAAAGACTTGTCAAAGTGCTTGAAAAATACGATTTGCCAACAAGCGCAAATTGCGATAAGGCGGAACTTTTGAGGCTTATGTCGCACGACAAAAAATCCGAAGGCGACAAAATTTGCGCTGTCGTGGTAGACGCTCCGGGTTCGTTCAGATTTGTGGAAACGACGGCAAAAGAAATTCTTGAAAGAGAGGAAAATTTATGAAAAACACGTTTGGACAAAGCATATCTCTCACCGTGTTCGGCGAAAGCCACGGCGCAGGCGTGGGTGTTGTTCTCGACGGACTTTGTTCGGGACTCGACGTAAACGACGCAAGCATAAAAACCGCGCTTTCTCGTCGCGCACCCTCTACGTCAACGGACACCGCAAGACGAGAAAGAGACGCGTATCAAATCCTCTCGGGCGTGTTCAACGGCAAGACCACGGGCACTCCGATTTGCATTTTCATACCCAACGAAAACACTGACAGCAAGGCTTACGAGTACGGAATCGCACGACCCTCTCACGCAGATTACGCTGCGTTTTGCAAGTACGGCGGATATGAAGATTATAGAGGCGGAGGACATTTTTCGGGACGCGTTACGGCAGGTATAGTCGCCACGGGAGCAATCTTGAAAGATGCTTTGAAAGGGCTCGGAATTTCAATCGGCACGCATATCCTCGAATGTGCAAACGTGCGCGATAACGAGTTTAACGATATACAAAACGAGGTTTTAAGTCTTGATTGTGCAAAATTCCCCGTTTTGAACGAAGATAAAGGAAAGCAAATGATTGCGAAAATCGAGGATGCGAAAGCAAATCTCGACAGTGTGGGCGGAATCACGCAAACGGCAATCGTTGGTTTGCCGGCAGGGGTTGGCGAGCCTATGTTCGACAGCGTGGAAGGCATGCTTTCGCACGCTATGTTCGCAATAGGCGCAGTCAAAGGCATAGAGTTCGGCAAAGGCTTCGAACTCGGCAAAATGCTAGGTTCTTCCGCAAACGACGCTTTCGTCATCGAGGACGGAAAAGTCAAGACTTCAACCAACAACAACGGCGGCATCAACGGCGGCATCACAAACGGTATGCCCGTGCTTTTCAATTTGGCAATCAAGCCTACGCCGTCAATCGCACAAAAGCAAAATACGGTTGACTTCGTAAACGGAAAGCAAACCGAAATCGAAATCGTCGGCAGACACGACCCGGCAATCGTCAGACGAATTTGCCCCGTCGTCGACAGCGTGAGCGCGCTTGTGGTGTGCGACCTTCTTGCTCAAAGATACGGCACGGACGTTTTCAAAAAGGGTATAAAATAATGAAGTACGGACTTATCGGCGAAAAACTTTTGCACAGCTATTCGTGCGAAATCCACGCGCTCATTGCGGATTACGAGTACGAGCTTAAACCGCTTGCCAAAGACGAGGTGGGCGAGTTTTTGAAGCGTAAAGATTTTTGTGCGATAAACGTAACGATACCCTACAAGGAAACCGTCATACCTTATCTCGACGTTATATCCGAGGAAGCAAGGTCAATCGGCGCGGTCAATACGATTGTCAACAAAAACGGAAAACTTTTCGGCTACAACACCGATTTTTACGGAATAAAAGCTCTTACGGAAAAGGCAGGCGTTGAAATTGCGGACAAAAACGTGCTTATTCTCGGCACGGGCGGCACGGCAAAGACCGCAAATGCGGTTATGCGTACGCTGGGCGCAAAGAGCGTTGTAAAAGTGTCGCGTACAAAAAAGGACGACGCTATCGATTACGAAGAGGCAAAAACGAAAAAAGACACGCAAGTGATTTTCAACGCAACCCCCGCGGGCATGTACCCGAGCGACGAGGGTTGCCCGATTGATTTGAGCGTGTTCGACAATCTCGAAGGCGTGCTCGACGCAATATATCATCCCCTTTCCACCAATCTCGTTTTGCAAGCGAGAGAGAAGGGCGCAAAGGCTCTCGGCGGACTTTATATGCTCGTTGCGCAGGCGGTGTACGCATCGAGGCTGTTCCTCTCAAAAAGCATTGACGACGTAGATAAAGACGAAATTGACAATACTTATGAGAAGATTTTGGCGCAAAAGCAAAATGTCGTGCTTGTGGGTATGCCGTCGTCGGGAAAATCAACAATCGGCAAGCGAGTTGCAAAAATGCTGGGCAGAGAATTTGTCGACACCGACGATGAAATCGTCAAAAAAATAAATATGCCCATTGCCGAGTTTTTTGCCAAATACGGCGAGGCGGAGTTCAGAAAAATCGAGAGCGAAATCGTTTGCGAAATCTCGAAGAGAAGCGCAATCGTCGTTGCAACCGGCGGTGGCGTAGTGCTTGACAAAAACAACGTGTCCGCACTAAGACGCAACGGCAAAATCGTGTTTTTGAACAGAAGCGTACAAAATCTCGTAGCGACAAAGTCAAGACCGCTTTCGTCAAACGCGAAAGACTTGAAAAATATGTTTGAACAACGCTATCCGATATACAAAGCGAGCGCGGATATAGAGATAAACAACGACGAAACCGTCGATATCGCCGTGCGCGAAATCGCAAAGGAGTTTGAAAAATGAAAATTTTGGTGCTGAACGGACCCAATATAAATATGCTGGGAATACGCGAGCCGCAAATTTACGGCAATCGCACATACAGCGACCTTGTGCGGACAATAAAGAATTACTGTGACGAAAAGGATATAACGGTCGAGTTTTTTCAATCCAACCACGAAGGCGCGCTCATCGACAAAATTCAGGACGCTTACTTTTCAAAGACGGACGGCATCGTGATAAATCCGGCAGGCTACACACACACGAGCGTTGCGATTGCCGACGCGTTGAAGGGCGTGGATATTCCGTTTGTCGAAGTGCATATCTCGAAAGTTGACGAAAGAGAGGATTTTCGCAAAATAAGTTTTGTGAGAAATTACGCAATCAAAACGATTTCGGGCAAAGGCTTCGAGGGGTATATCGAGGCGATAGATGCGCTTGCAAACCTCAAAAAGTGAGTGAACAAGCATAGAAAACGGCAAAAACATAAGCGTAAAAAGCATGCGAAACACGCAGAAAATTGTATAAAATAACATTCAAAAACTGCGAAAAATAATACGCGAAATAAACGGCATAAAAAACAATAGAAAATGAGAGTTAAAATCGAAAAATCCAAAGCGGTCGGCACAGCCGTCGCGCCACCGTCGAAAAGCATTGCGCACAGACTTTTGATTGCGTGCGCCTTGGCAAGCGGAAAAAGCGAAGTGAAGGGCATCTCGGACAGCGAAGATATGCTTGCCACTTTGGATTGTATAAAAGCTCTCGGAGTCGACGCACAAAAGGACGGCGACGTCGTGAGAATACGCGCAAATGCAAAAGCAAAAAATTGCGAGTGCGAGAGTAGCGTTTTCAACGATACGAAAAGCGTAAACAATAAGGCGATTTTCGATTGCCGAGAGAGCGGAAGCACGTTGAGATTCTTTATTCCCGTAGCAAGCGTTTTTTGTGACGAGTGCGAGTTTGTAGGCTCGAAAAGATTGCTCGAAAGAGGTGTGGGAATTTATGAAAAAACGCTCGGTGAAAACGGCGTGAGCGTGCAATCTCAAAAGGACGAAATCGTCGTGTCGGGCAGGCTTAAAAGCGGCACGTACACGCTTGACGGAAACGTGAGCAGTCAATACGTTTCCGGGCTTATGTTTGCGCTTCCGCTGCTTGACGGGGACAGCAAAATAATCGTGCGAGAACCCGTTGAAAGTCGGGCGTATATCGACCTTACGACAGACGTTTTGAAAAAGGTCGGAATCGAGATTGCCGAAGAGCAAAAAAACGTGTTTTCGATAAAAGGCAATCAAAAATACACATGCGGACAATATGCCGTCGAGGGCGATTGGTCAAACGGCGCGATGTTGCTTGCGCTTGGCGAAATCGGCGGAAGAGTGGACGTTGTCGGACTTGACGAAAACAGCGTGCAAGGGGACAAAGTTTGCAAAGATATTTTCAAAAAACTCGACGATAAAAACGTTGTTGTCGATCTTGCGAATTGCCCCGATTTAGCACCGATTGCGTTTGTCGCGGCGGCGGTGAAAAACGGCGCGACTTTTACGGGAACAAGGCGTTTGAGAATAAAAGAAAGCGACAGAGCGACGGCTATGGCGCAAGAACTTGCAAAATTCGGAATTGTCGTAGATGTGCATGAAAACGACGTTGTCGTGCACAAAAACGATATAAAAACACCGTGTTGTGACATTTGCGGACACAACGACCATAGAATCGTTATGGCGTGCAGCGTGCTTTTGAGCATGACGGGCGGATATATAGACGGCGCGGAAGCGGTGAAAAAAAGCTTCCCGAATTTCTTTGATACCATAGGCAGACTCGGAGTGAAATATGAAGTTGAATAAGGATATGAAAATTCTCATAGTCGGGCTCGGGCTTATCGGCGGAAGCTATGCCGAAGCTCTTTCGAAAAAGGGCTATGAAGTGGGTGCTATCGACCAAAAACAAGAAACTATCGACTTTGCTTTGCGCAAGGGATATATCGCAAGCGGAAAGACGAGCGTCGACAAAGACTACGTAGGAAAATTCGATATAGTCGTGTTTGCGCTTTATCCGCATGCGTTTGTCGAATGGATTGAAAAATATCAAAACTGCTTGAAATCGGGCGCGATTGTAACCGACGTTACGGGCGTAAAAGGCGGCGTCGTGTGCGACGTGCAAAACGCGTTGCGCAAGGACGTGGAGTTTATTGCCGCGCATCCCATGGCGGGAAGAGAATGTTCGGGCGTAGAGAACGCGAAAGCGGAGATTTTCGAGGGCGCGAATTACATCGTCGTTCCCACCGAGAAAAACACGCAAGAGGCAATCGAATTGTGCAAGGATTTGGGCAGAGAACTGGGCTTTAAACATATAAGCGAACTGTCCGTCAAACAGCACGACGAAATGGTGGGATTTCTGTCCCATCTGACGCACTGCATCGCCGTATCGCTGATGGTGTGCAAGGAGAGCGGACATCTTGCCGATTATACGGGGGATTCCTTCCGCGATCTCACCCGTATCGCAAAGATAAACGACGAGATGTGGAGCGAGCTGTTTCTTTTAAACAAAGACGAAATCGTCGAACAAATGAACCTTTTCGAGCAGCATTTCGGCAAGCTCAAAGAGTGTATTCAAAATGACGACAGAGAAGGCATTCGAGAGATGATGCGCCTTTCGACAAAGCGTCGCAAGGTTTTCGATAAATGCAACGAGGAGAATTAAAATGAATTTGGAATTCAAAAGAAAACTGCCCACATTGCAAGAGATAAAGGCAATGTATCCCATAGACGAACAACTCGCGTCGCAAAAAAAAGCGAGAGACGTCGCACTCAAAGACATTTTCGAGGGAAAGGACGACAGACTTGTTTTGGTGATAGGCCCTTGTTCGGCGGACAGAGAGGACGCCGTTTTGGATTATATTTCGCGGCTTCGCAACGTGCAAGAGAAAGTGAAAGACAAAATCTTTATCGTTCCGCGTATATACACCAACAAGCCGCGTACCACGGGCGACGGCTACAAGGGTATGTTGCATCAACCCGATCCGCATGCAAGCGAAAACATGCTCAAAGGGCTTATCGCAATCCGCAAACTGCATATAAAAGCGTTGCGTGAAACGGGCTTTTCCTGCGCGGACGAGATGCTTTATCCCGAAAACCACCTTTATTTGTCCGACGTGCTGTGCTATGTTGCGGTGGGCGCAAGGTCGGTTGAAAACCAATTCCATCGCCTCACCGCAAGCGGACTGGATATTCCCGTGGGCATGAAAAACCCAACCAGCGGCGATTTGTCCGTCATGATGAATTCAATCCGCGCCGCACAACATCCGCATACGTTTGTTTATTCGGGCTGGGAAGTCAACTCAAAAGGCAATCCGCTTGCTCACGCAATATTGAGAGGCTCGGTGGACAAAAACGGGCAGACTATCCCCAACTATCATTACGAGGACTTGCGCAAACTTGCCGATTTGTACGCGCAAAGCGGTCTTGAAAATCCTGCCGTCATCGTGGATACCAATCATTCAAACTCCGCAAAAAGATTTTTCGAGCAACCTCGTATCGCAAAAGAAGTGTTGCACAGCATGCGCCAATCATCCGACATCGGTGCAATCGTCAAAGGTTTGATGATCGAATCCTACATCGAAGAAGGTGCGCAATCTTCCGACGGCGGCGTGTACGGCAAATCCATTACCGATCCGTGCCTTGGCTGGCAAGACACCGAACGACTGATTCTGGAATTGGCAGAGCAGGTGTGATATGCGCAAGCGGCTATAATCGCGATAAATCGATTTGCGTTTTAGATTAAAAACAACGAAAATCCGAATAAAGCAAATATCCCGAGCGACCACACTCGGGATATTTGCTTTGTAAGAAGATATTTAAGGGAGAAAATCACAATGCTTTGAGCATTGACAATTTGTTTTCGTGAGCTACTTTGCCTTTGTGCCTTTATTATAAGCATACAATGCGATATAAGTCAATCAAAATATGAAAAATATTTCACATTATTTTATCGGGCACGGTGAGCACTGAAAATCGAGAGGAATTTTTATTGACAAACGCCTCACAGGGAAGAAAATAATCAATCGTTTTCTTAAAGTTGAAAAAAACGCTTGTCAAACAGTTGGTTTTAGTGTAAGATATCAAATGTTCACGATGAATGCGGAGGCATAGCCCAGTTGGTTAGAGCGCTACGTTGACATCGTAGAGGTCATAAGTTCGAGTCTTATTGTCTCCACCATACGTGAACAAAAAAGAACTTGCTTTTTTGTAAGAAGGAAACCCCGAAATATCGGGGCTTTTTCTTTTCTGTGCGGAAGTTTGCAAAATGCATACCTTTCGTGTAAGAGCGGTGCGTTTGTTTGTGACAGTGCGGACGGATAAATCAAGGGCATAGCACAATGTTTGTTCGCCTGGCGGAGGTTTAAACTGTCGTAGGGGAATGAAAAGTGATTGATTTTGCAAAAAATCCACGCTATAATGGCGGTATGAGCAGAAAAGATAAACGCGACGATTGGGATAACGGCATGACTATTGCCCCTATGAACGGCGACGAGTTGCCGAAATATAGGCGTGCAATTTATCTCAACAGCGAAAGACGTCCAAAAAACAAGAGAGAAAAAAGCGACATAACGAGAAAGGAACAGCGCGCAATGATCCGAGCGATGTTTGAGGTTATGCTGCCGCGTGTGCTTATCGTCCTGTTGTGCTTCGGCGTAACCGCGCTTCTTATTTGGCTGTGGCTCAAATAGGGCGGAATGGATTGTCGCGAGATTTGAGAATATAAAAAGCGGAACGCAATTTGCGCTCCGCTTTTTTAGTGCTTGATTTTTATTATGCCTGCAACGTTAACATACAGCGGAAGGAATAATCGCTGTTTGCAAAGAATATTTGGTTGTCCTCACCGTAAGAGGATGATAAAGAATACTCAACGCCGTCAATTGTGAAGTAAACGCCGAACTCGTCGTAGCTTGCCTCTGTGGCTTCTACAAGCTCTCCGCCGTTGATAGCGACGGAAAGGTGACCTTTCGACGCAATAACTTTGGTTTGACCGTCGTCCGAAATCCACGTGCCGAAATAGCTTTCGGGCATTTCGATTTTTGCCAATTTGGTGAAGTCCACGTCATAGCCGCCGTCAACTTGATACAAGTTGAATTTCTTTGCTTCCGCATCGTAGGTGAAGAAAGTCTTCGTGCCGTTGAGATCAAACTCGAATTGACCCTTTTCAACGTCATATTCAGCTCTTATCGACACAAATGCGGCGTCGCCGATTTTGAGCTGCAATTTGCCATCTTTGTCGATGACCGCGGTTATTTTGGTCGTGCCGTCAACGCCTTCCCACGTGCCGATAATCTCTTCGGGAACTTTGGTGGGAATCTTCTTGTAGAGATTGATCGTCGTGCCGCTGTTGCTGTACATGATCATGCTCGGATTGCCGTACTTGTTGTAGAAGAAGAGAATGTACGTGGTGTAGCCGTCGCCTTCGAACTCAACCTCGTAACCGTAGGTTTGGTTGTATTTGACGGGGTAGAATACGTCGTTGATTTTGAGCGTCGTTTCGGTGAACACTACGGTGTAGTGATACGCGGTGATTTCGGGGTCGGATTCCCACGTGCCGATATAGTTTTTGTTGAGGGACTCGACGCGGTTGAGCTTTTCGCCGTTGCCGATTTGCAAGATATCTTTGTTTACGTTTCCGGACACGGAATAGAACGCAACTCTATACGAGGTGTCCGAACCGTACGTACCCACAAAGCCGTCTGCAGCGGTGTATGAGGTGGGAATAAACTCGACGCCGTTTATCGTTATGGTCGAATACGTGATGGTGACTTTGTACGTTTCGTCGTTCGTCATATACAAACCTACGTATTCTTCGGGGATTTCGATGCCGACGGATTCGTTCGTTTCGAGCAACGTGAATTTGACGTATTCGTTGTTTGTATATTTAATCATTGCTGACACGAATTTGCCTTCCTCGTCTTGCGCCGCATCAAACAGATAAAGGGTGTCGTTTTCGAGTTTTATCGCAACGCCTTCCGATTCGGTGTAAGAAATGATTTCACATTCGACGCCGTTTACCCAAACTGCGTGAGATTGTACGCGCACTTTGTATTGCAACTTGTTTTTCGCATCGTCGATTTTCCACACTCCGATAAATTTCGAGGGAATTGTTACAATGTCGGGATCAACTGCGTCGAGGGTTACGTTGACGGAATAATCGTCGCTCGTGATGAGAATTTGCTTGGAGCTGAATTTCATTATGCTGACGACTTTGTTGTTCCACGTGCCGATGAAGTAAGCGGGCTCGGTTTCGGTTGCCGCGATATATTGGTCGATGGCAATGTCCGTGCCGTTGTAGTTGAAGCCTGACTTGTCAACGGTGAGGAAGTTGCCGAAGCTGTCTTTGTATTGTCCGATATAATCGTCGAGAACGCTGGTTTTGCTTGCGTTTTCAAAGTCGAGGCCGAGGTCGGTTTTGACGTCGAAAGCGGTGTTGAAATCAAACGTCAAAGTGACGGTTTCTTCGATACCGTAGGTCTTGTAGGTGAAAACGACTTGTTTGAGTGCGCCGTCCGCAAGGATAAGAGTGAGGTCTTGTGCGTATTTGTAATACGCTTGCTCGTTGCCTATTGCAAAGTAGGGCGCAACGGTCTGAGCCATGCTGTCTTGATGAAGCGTATATTTGTTTTCGTCAACCTTTTTGAACAATGCGACGTCAAAGCCGAGGAGGCTCGGTTGATAATACGCAATGGATTCTACGTCTACGGGGTCGCGCAATACGACTTGGTTTGAGGATTTGAGATAGTCGAAAGGATAGACGTAACCGTCAAGTGCGACGTAGCCGTGTTTTTCGTCCTTATATGAGTCGTAAACCATTTGTTCGTTGACGTACACGTTGTAGTCGGTGTCGCCGTAGCCGGGACGAGTTTCGCCGCCTTCGGGCTCTTTGTAACCGACTTCGTGACCTTGGTGGCGCACCGTGTACGCGGCCTTTTCGGATGCGGCTTGAAGTGCCGAAGCGAGAACATCGTGGTCGGCGGTGTGCGGATAAGGTTGAGTGTAGAGTGTGTCAACGCTTGCCGTGCCGTGTTCGCTGAGGTCGAAATCGTAGGTGGATACGTACGTTTCGGAAGCGGAGGAGGGTTGAATGCGTTCTGTTACGATATGAAGTTTGGTCGCCACTCCGTTTTCAACGGTGATTGTGAAAGACGCGATGCTTTCCGTCCAGCCCGAAAGCGCGCTTGCCGCTTCTTTTGCTTTTGCGGCGTTGTACATCACGTATTCAGTGTCGCTAACCTTTTCAAAATCGCTTGCCGCAAGCAAATCGAATGGGTTGTAATAGGTTTCGAAAAGCTCGTCGGAAGTGAGTTCGACAACGGTGTTTTTGTTTGTGTGTTGGATAACGGTGATATTGCGGTTGTTTTTGCCGAACACCGATTCAAAATACACCTTGCCAGTTTCGGCGTCGGATTCGATTTGAGAGATTTGTTTGTCGCCGAACACGGTTTCGATATTGTGAGTGAAATCGTAATCGTCGTCGTCCGCGTCGTAGAAGTAGCTGCCTTTAACTTTCAGTCTGCCTTGAAGGGTTGCAAAAACGTTTTCTTCCATATGCGCAACGAAATTTACGACGACTTGGGTGTCAACTTTGAGAGTAAGGCTCAAAGAACCGTCTGCGGATGCACGGGTTTCCGTACCGTTGACGGTGTAGTTTTTGAGGATATAACCCTCTTTGGCGGTTGCGGTGATTTGCACCGTGGTATTGGGCGCGAAAACCGTGCCGACGGGGGATACGACGAACGAACCTTTTTCGTCGTCTGCGGATACCGTGAGAGCGACGTCGGTGGTTTGAATGATTTGAACGCTGATTTTCGTGTTGCCTTCGACGGTGAAGTTGTAGTTTCCGTCTTGACCGCAAGAAAGAGCGGTGCCGTTTGCCGAAACGCTTTCGACCTCATATTTGCTTCCCGGTGCGATTGCAACCGTGACGTATGCAGTCTCGCCTTTTTGATAGCCTTGCGTATTCGTTGACGGAGATACGGTGATTTGTGCGATGGATTGGTCGACGTTGCACTCCGTAGAAACGGAATAATATTCGGTTTCATTGCACGCGCTCAACCCCACTGCGAGAGTGAGTGCAAGCACGAGCGCAAGCGTGATTACGATGCCTTTGAACCCTTTGTTCATATATAACTCCTTATAAGGCTTATAATTTTTTTAATACACGCTATCATAGCATCGCGCGAGCGTTTTGTAAACTTAAACAAAGGAAAAAGTCGCTATTTAATCGACAAAAACGCTTATTTCGCGAACCGAAAGCGAAAATGTATAAAAATTTGCATATTATGCATAATTATAAATTTTCAAAAAGTCTGTATCTTCTCGTCGGCAACCGCGAAAAACGAGATGTTTGCACACATGTATGGAAAATACACACGTTGTGGATTTTTTATTACTTTTTTAATGTTCCTTAAAAAAAGAAAATTTTGTCAAACAGATGTCGATTTCAAAAATTAGATTGCCGAAAACGTTATGGTTGAAAAATTGAAATATACATTTAGAATATCGAAAACCACGCTTTTTATCGAAAAATGTCGATTTTTGCAAAATCCGTTTTTTCGTCATAATTTTTCAACAAAAACCGCAAATAAAAATTTTTATGCAAAAAAATGCGTTCGGAACGAAGAAAGTTGTTGATTTTTAGGATTACCTTTGCTACAATTTACTCTTGTATTTTATAAATGCGCATATATGCGTGGAGACTTTAATGGACAGAAGAACGACAAAAACTACACACTACTCGCTTGTGGCGTTGATATGCGTCCTTATCGTCACGTTCGCTCTCGGAATGGGTGGGGTTGCCACCGCCGGACAAGACGTGGCGAAAACGGATGCTGTTTCCGGATTTAGCAAAGTCGGCAATTTCGACATGGAAACGCTTCGCCAACAATACTTCAGTCAAACGGCCGTTCAGGAAACGACCGCGTCATACAGCGGCAAACGCTGGGTTATAGTAGAGCTCGAAGGCGATTCGCTTTTTACGTCTTACGAAAACAGAGGATATTGGTACGGCGATTTTACGACGTATTGCAACAGTGAAGAAGGCAAGTTGCTCAAAGCCGACATCGAGGCGTCACACAAAGATTTCCTCGCAGTACTCGACAACAATCGTATCGACTACAAATACAAATATTCATACTCGACGCTCAACAACGGCGTTGCTCTGAAAGTCGATGCAGACACATTCAACGAGATTAAAAAGCTCGACGGTGTAAAGAGCGTTTATTATTCGGAATCCTATGCGATTCCGACTGTTGCCGTGAGCAACAACGCAAACGTCTATACGACGGGTATTTACGATTCGTCAAACCTCGCATACAAAGGCGAAGGCATGGTGGTTGCCGTTCTCGACACCGGTCTCGATTATTCGCACGAGGCATTTGCAACAATGCCGTCCAACCCTGCTTGGACGAAAGAATATGTTGCGGCAAAGATGGCTGCAAGCACGAGATTCAACGCACAAGCAACCGTAGACGAGGTGTACTACAACTCCAAAGTGCCTTTCGCATACGACTATGCGGACGACGACGCGGATGTTTATCCGTCATATTCGACACACGGCACGCACGTTGCAGGTATCGTCGCAGGTAAATCCGATTACGTCGTGAACAAAGAAACGGACGAGACTTTCGTGGGCGTCGCTCCCGAAGCGCAACTTGTTATATGCAAAGTTTTCACCGACAACCTCGACAGCGATTCGTTGGGCGGTGCGGACACCATCGACATCATCGCGGCGGTCAGCGACTGCGTTGAACTCGGCGTGGATGTCATCAACATGAGCCTTGGTTCGAGCGCGGGTTTCTCCGATGAAAAGAGCGACGAACTCATCAACGAAGTTTACAACAGAGTGAGAGCGGCAGGCATCAGCCTTGTGGTTGCTGCGAGCAACGACTATTCCTCGGGCTTCGGCGGCGGCAACGGTACGAACCTTGCAAGCAATCCCGACAGCGGTACGGTCGGCTCTCCGTCCACTTACGGCGCGGCGCTTTCGGTTGCGTCCATCAACGGACAAAAGGCAACCTTTATTCAAGCAAACAATGATGAAAATCAAGTTGCGTTTATCACCGAATCTTCGGACGCAAACGGCAACGAATACGACTTTGTCGAAAGACTTTACAACATCGCAGGCAAGAGCAAAGGCGATACGCTCAACTTCAAATACGTCGTCGTAGGCGGCGTGGGCAGAGCGACGAACTACACCTCGAAAATCAGAAGAGAACTTCAAGACAAAACCGGTTACGACGGAACGATTGCTCTCATCAAGCGCGGCGACACGACTTTTGCGGACAAAGTGCAAACCGCAATGGACAACGGCGCGGACGCGGTTATCATCTACAACAACTTGTCGGGTACGATAAGAATGTCGCTCGGCGACGTCAACAACCCCGTGCCTACTTGCTCCATTCCTATGGACGCAGGCAAGGTGTTCGTCGAAAAAGCGGACAAGGGCGTAGGCTCGGTGCAAATCAATTCCGAGTTCAAAGCAGGTCCGTTTATGTCCGACTTCTCGAGCTGGGGACCGACTCCCGACTTGCAACTTAAACCCGAAATCACCGCTCACGGCGGAGAAATCACCAGTGCCGTTCCCGGCGGATACGACGTGTACAGCGGCACGAGTATGGCTGCTCCGAACATGTCGGGTGCGGTTGCGCTTTTAAGACAACATCTCAAAACCGCAAATCCCACTCTCACGGGCGTTGAGCTCAACGCAAGAGTAAACCAAGTGCTTATGAGCACCGCAACGATTGCTCTCAACGACGAAGGAAACCCCTATTCGCCCAGAAAACAAGGCGCGGGACTTGCAGGCATTGCGGACGCTATAAACGCGGAAAGCTTTATCACGGTCAAGGACAAAGACGGCAACGTCAGAGATAAGACCAAAGTCGAGCTTTACGACGACAAACAAAAAACCGGCATTTACGAGTTTGAGTTTACCATCAACAACATATCGGGCAAAATCGAGCAATACGATCCCACCGTGTACGTTATGACGGAAACTCTTGCGTCGGACAACAAGACGGTTGCGGAAAAAGCGTATATGCTTTCGGACAGCACCATCGAGTACGTCGTTGACGGCGCACCTCATACGGGAAGCATCAGCGTCGGCGCGAATATGACGACCACCGTCAAGGTGAAAATCACTCTTTCGCAAGCGGCGAGAAATTATCTTGACAAGAGCTTCAAAAACGGTATGTACGTCGAAGGCTTCGTGTCTTTGAAGGGCGCGGATACGACCAAAGTCACCATCGGATTGCCTTATCTTGCGTTCTACGGCGACTGGACGGACGCTCCGCTCTTCGATTACAGCACCTACGAACTTGCAGAAAGCCAAAAGGACACCAACGTTCCTGCGGAAGATAAGCTCGTGGCAAGTGCGGCGGACACCAAAGTCATCGGCATGTACTTTGACGACAAATACATCCTCCAACTCGGCGCATACTTGTACGAGATGGACGAAAGCGAAGTGAAAATTTATCCCGAAAAGGAAAAAGCCGCCGTTTCTATGTTCGACAACAGAGGACAAAGAACCATCTACGAAGTGTACATGGTTTATGCGGGACTTCTTCGCGGCGCGGCATATATGAACGTTGAAATCAAAGACGCCGCGACGGGACAAGTTATCTACACCGAAAGACAAGAGAATATCAGCAAGTCTTATGCGGCGGGCGGCTCGAACAGGGCGGCGGCGATACAGCTTGAAATCAAGCCTTCCGAATGGAACTTGCTCAATAACGGCACTTACTATGTGTCTTTGAAAGGCGAACTCGACTATCCGGGCGGCGAAAACCCCGACAGAAACTCTTTCGACTTCCAATTCACAGTAGACTACGAAGCACCGCAAATGCTCGACTACCGCATCAGATATGAATCTTATACGGAAAACAAAAAAGTTAAATATCGTATCTATATGGACGTGGACGTCGTCGACAACCAATACGTGCAAGACGTCATGCCCTGCTACGTAAAGACGGAAAAAGGACAACGCACGCTCACGCTTTTGACGGAGCATCCCATTCCCGTGTACGGCGGACAAGGACAAAAGAGCACGGTGTCTTTCGACATCACGGACATTTACGAGGACTACATCAAGACGGGCAAAATGTACATCGCGGTTGAAGACTACGCAATGAATCAATCGACGTATATCATCAACGCCCAAGCAGGCCTAGACTATCCCGAAACGGTGCTTGTAAGCGACGCCGACGGCAGACTTATCGACACCGAAGAAACGGGCAAGAATACGAGCGGTGAAGGAAAGGAATATCCCATTTACGAGCTCGAAATCAAACAAAACGAGTTGTTTACGCCCTCGATAACCACTCTTCCCGACGCAACCATGTCGCAAACGCTTTCGTGGTACGTTGACAGCGGAAGCAGATTCGTTGCCGTCAACAAGGAAGAAATCTTCGGTCTGGCGCAAGGCAGAGCCACGATTTATCTCAAAGACGGAGAGGAAAGCGACAGCTTGATTTACGCAAGAGTCGACGTTATCGTCGGTGAAGAAAGACTTGCAGAACCCGTTGCGGACAAAATCGTGTTCCCGACGGTGCTCAACGGCAGCGGATATGCCGTGAACGTGGACAAGTCGGATCTCGATCTCAACCCCGGACAAACTTTGCAAATCGTTGCAAGCATGTCTCCGTGGTACATCCAAAACGTCGAGTTTACCTGGACGTCTACAAACCCTGCCGTCGTTGAAATCGACAACCTCGGCAACATAACCTCAAAAGCGAAGGGCACTGCGTATATCGAAGCCAAAGCAAGCGGAACGCGTTTGAGCAAAAAACTGAAAATCGTCGTCGGCGACTATTACAGAATCCTCAACTACACGTTGTACGATTATTACGGCGGCGAAGAGTGCGTGATCCCCGAAGACAAGAACGTCATGTACATCGACGAAGAGTGCTTCTGGAACAACACCACTTTGAAGAGAGTCGTGCTTCCCTCAACGCTTACCGAACTTCCCAAGACGGCGTTCAAGGGCTGCACAAATCTTGAAGAAATCGTCATTCCGAGCCAATGCATCGTCATCGGTGAGAGCGCGTTCGAGGGTTGTACGAAACTCAAAACGGTCAAATTCGGAATGTTTACGGACAGAGATCACAACGTGTCCGACACGTACCACGGCGCAATAACGATCGGTCGCAATGCGTTTGCAAACTGCACGTCGCTTACGACGATTGAAAATCCGCAACGTATCACGACTGCCGGCAGCGGAGCGTTCTCGGGTTGCACGGCGCTTGAAAGCATCGACATTTCCGAGCTTCGCGTCACGGGCAGCGACGTGTTTGCAAACTGCACCAAACTTGCAAGCGTTACGACGTCGAAATATACCGATATCGGCGCGAATATGTTCTCGGGCTGCACGGCGTTGAAGAACTTCGTATTCAAAGGTTCTTACCTCAAAGAAGGCGCGTTCAACGGATGTACGGGACTTACGAGCTTCTCGTTCGAGCCGGAAGAGGAATTCCTCGGCATCGGCAACTATGCGCTTGCGGGAGTCAGAATATCCAAAATCGTACTCCCCGACGGAGAGTATTCGATAGGCGAGAGCGCGTTTGAAGGTTGCTCCAACCTCAGAGAAGTCGTTTTGCGCGCAAACACGAAACTTGTCGGCGGAAAATCCACTCCGTTTGCAAGTTGCGAGAAATTCGACAAATTCTCAATCAACGGCGACAACGCAAATTACAGCGTCGGCGACGGCTCGATTGTGAAAGACCCCGGCGTACTTTACAACAAAGATAAGACGCAAATCGTAAGCGTCCCGACCGCAAAGACGAAATTCGAGATGCTTTCAAGCGTCGTTAGCATAGCGGACGGAGCGTTTGCAGGTTGCAACGCAATCACGACGCTCGACCTTTCCGGCATTTCGGAGATCGGAGCGTATGCGTTTGCAGGCAGTACGATCAAATCGGTGACGTTCGGCAGCATAAGCGCACTTCCCGAAGGAATTTTTGCAAACTGCACCAGACTTTCCGAGGTCAACGGCTTGGGCGGCGTGACGTCGGTCGGTGCGTATGCGTTTAAGGGAACGACGGTTCTTAAGAGCGTTACCCTTGCAAGCGCAACGAGCATCGGCAATTATGCATTCCAAAACAGCGGAGTGACGGAAGTCGTGGCAAACAACGTCGAGAGCATAGGAAACAACGCTTTTGCATCTTCCAAACTCACGGCGGCGAACTTTGAAAAAGCAACCAAGATCGGTGACAGAGCGTTTGCAACGTGCAACAATCTCGAAACCGTCAAACTCGGCGGTGTGACCGAGATGGGCAAGGAAACGTTCTTGTCGTCGCTCGCACTCAAAAACGTAACGTTCGGCAACGGCACGAAGGTTATCGGCGCATCCGCGTTCTACGCGTCGAGCGCACGCGCAAACCTTATTAGCGTCGTTATCCCCGACGGAATCGAGCAAATCGGCGAAAACGCGTTCTTCAATTGCTCTGCGCTTACGACCATCAACCTCACCGGCGTAAAGACGATAGGCGATTATGCGTTCTACGGCTGCTCTTCGCTTGAAAACGCGGCTCTCGGCACTGCCGAGATCGTCGGCAAGGGTGCGTTTGCAAACACCGCACTCGCGAGCGTAGACCTCACAAGCGCAAAAGAAATCGACGCTTACGCGTTTATGAGCGCACCGCTTACAAGCGTAAACTTCGGTGCGGCAGAGTTTATTGGCGACTATGCGTTTGCAAACACTTCGCTTACGACCGTTACGCTTCCCGCGTCCTTCAACAAGGCGACGTACAAGTACACTTGGACGATTTACGACGAAAAGGGCAGAGTGGAACAAGTCAAATCGCGCAATATTCCGAGCTTCGGAGCAGGTGCGTTCTCGTCCATAAAGACGCTCACCGCAATCAACGTTGCGTCGGACGGCGAAATCGTGTCTATCGACGGCATACTTTATGCGGTTAGACCGGACGGCTACGAATTGTTGCAATATCCTGCCGGCAAGAGCGGCAAGTCCTACAAGACCGTTGACTGCACCGTCGCAATCGGCGACAGCGCGTTCGAAGGCGTTGAAGAGCTTGAAAACATCGAATTTGTCTACACGGTAGGCACGATCGGCAGCTATGCGTTCTATTCCAGCTCGGTGAAGAACTACACGTTCAACAGCGTCGAAGCCCCGACTTTACTTGCAAAATACGTCGATACGACGGGTATGAGCTCAAACGATATCGTGTACTTGCTCTTCGCTCAAAGCACGACGAGCACCACGACGATAGGATCGACGATATACTACGCAAACTTCCTCGACTACGTCGCAAAACGTATCTACAAAGACTACTTCAATAAAGAGTTCTACGATGCGCCCGACTTCAAGTTGACGATGAACATCCCCAAGAACGGAACTGGTTACGACACGAACGTATGGACGGAGTTCTTCGGCACGATCAACAAGACGAGCAACATTCTTCCCGACGCGAAGACGCACGAAACCATCGACGCAATCGAAAGCATTGCCGAGATAATGACGGACGATCAAATTGCGGCGGCAACGGATATAACCGCACTCGACGCAGTGGCGCAAGCGACGCAAAACGCAAGAAAGGCGTACAACTCTATCAACGATAAAGAGCAAATCGCTCTCCTTGGCGAATACGAACAAAAATTGCTTGTAACGGAAAAGGCAATAAGAACCGCAAAAGCAAGACTCGGTCAACCCGTTGCGCTTTCTCAAGTGAAGATTGCAACCATTCCCAACAAGATCAGATACGTCGAAGGCGAATCGTTTGACGCAACGGGCATGGTTGTCAAAGCAATCTTTGCAGACCAAAGCGAAATCGTCGTCACCGACTACACGATTGACAAGACGGTATTTGCGTACGGTGACGAAAAAGTCGTGGTAACCTACGTTTACGAAGGAAAGACCTACAACGTCGACTTGCTTGTGAACATCGAGCAAAAGACGACTCCCATCAATCCCGACGGCCCGAACACCGACGGCAAAGTCGAAAAGGACGACAACAAGGCGGTTGTCATTGCTGTCAGCGTCGTCGTTCCCGTCGTTGTGATTGCAGGCGTTGCGGCGGCAGTGCTTGTCATCCTCAAAAAGAAGAAAGCAAGCAAGTTGCAAAGCAAAGAAGAGTCCGATGAAAACAACGTCGAATCGGACGAAAAAGAAACGTCGGACGAAATCTCGCAGGATACGGACGACAAAGAACAATCGGAAGAAAAATCCGACGAAGAATAACAAAAACACTCCCTCGTCCGCGCAAGCGTGCGCGGACGGGCGAGAATAAATATGGATTATAATCCGAAACGAGTATAAAAATGAAAACAAAAAGAAGTTTACTGTTGGTTTGCGCTCTTGTCGTGTTGACGCTCTGCGTCACGCTTTGCGCATGCAATACGTCGCAAGCCAAACCCGACTATGACTATCTCGTCACTTTCGACTACAACGTCGGCACGCTCGATGCGAACTGTCAGACGCAATATCTCGGCGTGAAAGCAAATTCTCTGGTTGGATTGAAGCCCGGCACGAGAGACGATTTCAAGCAATACGAAGCGTCCGGATACTATCTCGAAGGCTGGTATCTCCCCAAAAAAGATGCCGACGGCAACGTCGTCGTCGATGCGGATACGCAAATGGTCAAACTTGCGACGAAATGGGATTTTTCAACGATGAGAGTCAACTCCGACATGACGCTGTATGCAAGATTGCTCCGCGTGCCCACAATGGTTTTCGTCGATAGAGAAACGGGCGAGGAAGTCAAGAGAGAAACCGGCACTCCCGAAGCGAGAAAAGAAAGACCGTCCGCCGTCGTCGAACCCGTAAAGAGCGGTTATACGCTTTATGAATACTACGTCGACGCAACAAGCGAAGAAACTTTCGAATGGCCCTACGTTTTCGGGACGGAAGATATAACGGTGTACTGCAAGTATATCCAAGGTTCGTGGACGATCGTTAAGAGTGAAGATCAACTTCTGGCGGCATTGAGCTCAAACAAGAATATTTACCTCGATTGTGACCTCGACTTTACCGATAAAACCTGGAGATACGGCTCTTTCAACGGCAAGTTGAACGGCAACGGACACACAATTACGGGCATCAATCTGACGAGAAACTGCAACAAGTATACGCTGGGCGCAGGTATCTTCGGAACGCTCGGTGCAAAGACGGACATCTACAATCTTACGATCAAAGACGCAGTCGTCAATTTCAACGTTAAACTCGACAACGGCGAATTTGTGGGTGGATTCTTTGCATACGAAGCAAGAGAAGGCGCAAAAATCACCGACGTCAAGATCGTAAACGGCACGCTCAATTGCGATTTCGGCGACAACAAGACGTCAACGGCGTACGAATGGATTGCAAAAGACGCATCGACGACGCTGAATTGCGACTATTCCGGCGTTACGATAACGGGAGCGTAAAACAGGCTTTCGAAATATAAAATCGACAAAACAAAAAATATTTACTTCATATAAGGAGACAACATGAAAAACGCAAAGAAAATCACGACAATCGTTCTCATTGCGGCTATGGTTTTGCTCACGACGACAATGCTTGCGGCATGCAACGAAACCGGGCAGAGTTACGATCCCGAAACACGTCCTTTCGCAATGAGTATTTCAGCTCCGGACGGCGTTTTCAACCCATTTTTCTCAACGTCGGCATACGACTCTTCAATCGTCGGTATGACTCAAATCGGAATGCTCAGCACCGATTCCAAGGGCAACATCACCTACGGTGACAACGAGCCGACCGTGACGAAAGACTATATCGTCAAAGAAACCGAAGAGGGCGGAAAGAAATACACCACTTACGAATTTCTTATCAAAAACGGTATCAAATTCTCCGACGGACACGACCTTACGATCAAAGACGTTTTGTTCAACCTCTACGTCTATCTCGATCCGTCCTACACGGGTTCCGCAACCGTTTATTCAACGGATATCGTCGGACTTAAAAACTATCGTCAACAACAATTCGTAACAAGCGATTCCACGGCATTCGAAGAACAATTCGTTTCTGACGCAAACGTGCGTATCGACGAGCTTATCGAATACGTAACCTTCAAATACACCGGCACGAAAGAGGACGAACGCCCCTCCGATCGTTGGACGGACGAAGAGAAGGCTCAATTCGAAAAAGATTTCAAGTACGTTGCCAAAACTTTCCAAAAAGAGCTCACGACGGACTGGAACAGCGTTGACATCGAAACCTACAAGAAAGACAACGATTTCACTGATGTATGGCAAGTGTTTATGCTCAACGACGGCGGCATGAACGAACTTTTGCTCGAAGATCCCGAAAATCCCGGTCGCAAGTATAAAGACGCAAACGGCAACTATAAGCTCGACAAAGCGGCTGCGGACGAGTTCTACAACGATTCCATTTTGCCCTACGTCGAAGCAAGCAGTTTGAGCAGAGAAGACGCAATCAGAGAATACTGCATCAGCAGCGTTTTCACCGCATACTTCAAGACCACCGCAGACGGACAACTCGACATCACCAAGACGTCGGCATCCAACTTTGAAACCATCGTCAAATATTGGCAAACCGCATCTACGGTGCTCGACCAATTCACCGCGGAAGCAAAGAGCGACTATTTCAAAGGCAGTACGAAGGTTGTGCCCAACATCGAAGGTATCACCACTCACAAAGTGACCAACTTCAACAGCAAGGACCTCGGCGCAGAGCACGACGTGCTTTCTATCAAGATCAACGACGTCGACCCCAAGGCAATCTACAACTTCTCCTTCACGGTTGCTCCTATGCACTATTATTCGGGCACGTGGCGTGGCAAAGATTACGTTGCGGCATTCAACGGGACGACGGAATTCGGCCTTGAATTCGGTGAAATCAAATTCATGAACGAAGTTATCAACGCATCCAACAAAGTCGGTCTACCCGTCGGCGCAGGCACGTACAAAGCGTCCAACGCAAGCGGCAGCGGCGAAGTGACGAGCGACACGTTCTTCAACAACAACATGGTCTACTACGAGCGCAATCCGTATTTCGAAACTCTCGGCAGCGGAATCAGCAACGCAAAGATCAAATACGTGCGTTACAAAGTCGTCGAAAGCGACCAAATCATCAACGCTTTGACCAACGGCGATATCGACTTCGGTGAGCCCAGCGCAACGCAACCCAACATTCAAGCTGTCAACAATGCAGGTCTCGGACACGTCGAAATCGCAACGAGCGGTTACGGCTACGTCGGGCTCAACCCGAGATTCGTTCCGAACATCAACGTGAGAAGAGCAATCATCAAGGCGATGAACACCTCGCTTATCACGCAAAACTATTATCAAGGCGGCCTTGCGGAAATCATCTATCGTCCTATGTCCAAGACGAACTGGGCATACCCAAAGGACGCGACGATCTATAAACAAGACGACGTCACCTATGCTTACGACAGCACGGGACAAGAAATCAAACAACTCGTCGAAGATGCGGGTTACGTGTTCAACGGCACCTGCTACGAAAAGAACATCGACGGATTCGGAGTGGATACGCTCAACTACAAGCTCACAATCGCAGGCGGCTCGACGGATCACCCCGCATACTCCATGTTCCTCAACGCTGCAAGAATCCTCAACAGCGTCGGATTCGACGTCAAAGTCGTGACTTCGCAAACCGCACTCAGCGATTTGTCGGCAGGTAAACTTGCAATTTGGGCGGCAGCGTGGTCTTCCACAATCGACCCCGATATGTACCAAGTCTACCACATGGATTCGCAAGCAAGTTCCACAAGCAACTGGGGCTACAAGCAAATCAAAGCAGGCAAGAACACCGAGGCTTACGCTGAAGAGTATCGAATCATCACCGAGCTTTCCGACCTCATCGACCAAGGTCGTTCCACAACCAACCAAAACGAAAGAAAGGGCATCTATGCTCAAGCTCTCGACAAGGTTATGGAATTTGCAGTCGAAATGCCGACTTATCAAAGAAACGATATGTCCGCATACAACAAGAACGTGCTTGACGAAGGCACGATGACTCCCGCAAGCGAACGCTCTCCGTACAACGGATTGATTTCCAGAATTTGGGAATTGAATTACAGATAAAATCTGAAAACGCGCCTTGCGGCGCAACGAACAAACCCAACTAAACCGATACCGTCGGGTGTGAAAACGCCCGACGGAAAGACAGGAAAATAGTTTTTATGGATACGTTAAAATACATAGTCAAAAGACTGCTTCTGTCGGTGGTGATTCTATTTGGTGTGTCTATCATTATTTACTCGCTCGCGCGTATGATGCCGACGGACTACGTTGACAATCAATACTCGTCTGCGGTGCAACAGGGCACTATGAAACAGGAGGACGTCGACCGAATCAAAGAACTGTACGGTCTTGCCATGCCGGATGCGTATTTGCATCTCACGATTGGCGAAAACAGTCAGTTTGCCGGCGAAACGTTCACCAAAAACACGAAAGAAGTCACTTACGACGAAGATATATCCCTCGGCATCAAGAGCTACAACTCCTGGTACGAAGGCTCTTTTGACGGAAGCAAAAATACCCGCGTTATAATCACTGCGGACACCGACGCCGACGGAAAATATCTCAACACCGGCACGTTCAGTATCTGCAAGGTTACAAGCCGTGGCGCAAAAGCCGACGAAACGACGAAAGAAGGCGACGAAACCGCCGACGATTCCATGATTACGCTTGACGAAATCATCACCCCCGTCGAAAAAGGTACTTACGTCGTCAACGAAACAGAAGGTATGGACACTCGTACAATCCGCAACATGACGTTTACTCTTTCAAACGGCAGCGTCGTGACGGTGAATATGTCCTACAAAGTCGCAACGGGCGGAGATAAGTTCGTTGCAATCATCAAAGGTTATTTCAACTGGTTGGGCAACCTCCTCAAAGGCGATTTGGGCATGTCCTTCAAGTATAAGAGACCGGTTTCGGACGTCATCGTTCAAAATATGGGCATTTCGTTTGCAATTGCGTTTATCGCAACGATTTTGCAATTTGCAATCGCAATTCCGCTCGGCATCAAGGCGGCGACGCACCAATACGGATTTATCGACTATTCCGTCACCGTTTTGGCAATGATGGGCATAAGTCTTCCCACGTTCTTCCTTGCGGCTCTTGCAATCCGCTTGTTTGCTGTGCAACTGGGCTGGTTCGAAGTGGGCGGCATAGCGTCTGCGTCTTTGCCTATGGACGCGTCGTGGATAGTGCGACTCGGAGATACGCTGTGGCATATGGTTTTGCCTATGGCGGTTCTCGTCATTCTTTCCATCGGTTCGCTTATGCGTTATACGCGTACCAACACCTTGGAAGCTCTCAATGCGGACTACGTTCGCACGGCAAGAGCAAAAGGTCTCAGTGAAAGAAAAGTCGTTTACAAACACGTATTCAGAAACACCATGATTCCTCTTGTCACCATGATGGCAGGAATTTTGCCGAGCCTGTTCGGCGGCGCAATGATCACGGAAACCGTGTTCAGTATTCCCGGTATCGGTAAACTAGCATACGACGCTCTCGTCGTCGCGGATATACCGTTTATCATGGGCTACAACATGTTTATAGCGATACTGACTGTTGTGGGTACGTTGTTCAGCGATTTGATGTACGCAATAGTCGACCCGCGTGTCAAGATAGGAAAGTAGGGGGGTAAGTATGGACGAAATCAAAGACGAAATAATCGTCGGCAATCCGACGGAAACCCTGCTTGAAGAACAAAACGACGTTGTCAACAACATCGGCACGGACGCCGACGTTTGCGATATAGAAAACGACGTCGAAAACGCGCAGGAAGTCAACAAAGAAAACGAAGAAAACGTAGAAACCGCACAAAGCGACGAAGAGGAGGAAAGCGTCGAGGAGAGAACGTCGAGAACCCTCAGCCCCGGCAGAATCGTCCTCAAACGCTTCTTCAGATCCAAGTTGTCCATAACGGGACTTGTGATGCTTATCGTGCTGTTTGTGTTTTCTTTCATAGGCCCGCTCTTTTCCAATCTCCCGTTCATTTGGGGCGAAAGAGAAGCGGACGACAGCAAAAAGGTCAAAGAAACGTATTATACCGAAGTATCTGCGCCAGATTTCGGCGAAGATACCGTGTATATCGTCACTTATTCCGAACCGACCAACTATCTCAAACCCTCAAAAGACCACTTGCTCGGCACGGACGACAAGGGATTCGATGTGTTCTCGCGTCTTATGTACGGCGGCAGAGTGTCGCTTACGGTGGGCTTTGTCGTTATCATTCTCGAAACGATAATCGGCGTGTTCCTCGGCGGTTTGGCAGGCTATTTCGGAAAGTGGGTTGACCAAATCATTATGCGTATAGTGGATATCTTCAACTGCGTGCCTACAATGCCTATGCTTATGATAGTGGGCGTTGCGCTCGACGCGCAAGACGTCACCGGTCCCGCAAAGCTATATATACTGATGGCGATGATGACGCTGTTCGGCTGGGCAGGCACGGCAAGACTCGTAAGAGGACAGATTCTGTCTTTGAGAGAGCAAGACTTTATGTTGAGCGCAGAGGCAAGCGGTCTTCCGGCAAGCAGAAAGATATTCAAGCACCTTATTCCCAACGTTATGCCGCAACTCATCGTTTCGATGACGCTCGGCCTTGGCGGTATCATACTTACGGAAGCGACGCTCGGCTATCTTGGCATCGGTCTTCCGGCGGAATACGCAACGTGGGGCAACATGATAAACGCAGCCGCAAACAACACTGCGCTCCGTTTGTATCCGAATTTGTGGATTTCACCCGGTATTTGCATAGTACTTGCAGTGCTTGCGTTCAACTTCGTCGGCGACGGTTTGCGCGACGCGTTCGACCCGAAGGCAAGGAGATAATGTTATGTTTGAAAAGAAAGAAAAAACTACGGATAAGAACAAGCATTATATAACCGCCAAAGAGTCCCGCAATATCGCAAAGCAAAACCTTCGCACGATAAAGCAACTCAAAAAGAAAAGAGCGGCTTATACCAAAGACGACTACGTCACCGAAATGAAAGACGACAGAAACGTCGTCGAATTCGATGATTTGCACACCTACTTCTTCACGGACAACGGCGTCGTGAAGGCGGTCAACGGCGTGTCCTTCGACATTCCGCAAGGCTCGACCGTGGGCGTCGTGGGTGAATCGGGTTGCGGAAAATCCGTCACCAGCCTTTCGCTCATGCAACTTGTTCAAGGACCCATGGGACAAATCGTGGACGGTAGCATTCGTTTCCGCTCGACGCAAAGAAAAGTCGTCGGTACGGAAGAAATCACCGAACCGGTGCTCGACGAAAACGGCAATCAGATGCTCGACGAAAACGGCGAACCGATGGTCAAACCCTCGCTTGACAAGCACGGCAAAGTGCGCCACAAAAAGATTTTTGAGGAAAGCGAAGTCGTCTACGACATTGCAAAAACGCCTATCTCCGAAATGTCGAAAATCAGGGGTAGAGAAATCGCAATGATTTTCCAAGAGCCGATGACGTCGCTCAACCCCGTTTTCACGATAGGAAACCAACTTGACGAAGTCACCCTTCTTCACGTTGACGGTGCGGACAAGCAAACCGCAAAAGAAAAGAGCATAGAAATGCTCAAACTCGTCGGCATAGCGATGCCCGAACATGTTTACAAGTCCTATCCACACGAATTGTCGGGCGGTATGCGTCAAAGAGTTATGATTGCAATGGCTCTTTGCTGCAATCCAAAACTCATCATCGCAGACGAGCCTACAACCGCTCTTGACGTCACCATTCAGGCGCAAATTCTAGACCTTTTGCGCGACGTCAAAAACAAAATAAGCGGCTCGATTATGCTCATCACGCACGACTTGGGCGTCATTGCCGAAATGGTCGACTACGTGGTGGTCATGTACGCGGGCAGAGTCGTGGAAAAGGGTACGGTGCAAGAGATTTTCAAAAATCCGCTCCATCCTTACACGATCGGCCTTCAAAAGAGCAAGCCCGTCGTCGGAAAAGAAGTAGACAGACTTTACAGCATTCCCGGCAACGTGCCCAATCCTATCAATATGTTGCAAACGTGCTACTTTAAGGATCGCTGCAATATGAAATGCGACGCTTGCAAAGGCGAATATCCGCCTATGATTCAAGTTTCGCCCACGCACTTCGTGGCGTGCTATCGTTGCATGGACAAAGGAGAAATCGTATGACGAATGAAAATATAAGCGTTCAAAACGACGTTGAAACGATTGAAATTGCAACGACTGATATCGACGTAAAAGAAGAAATCGTTGATACCGAAGTCACGACGAACGTAGAAAACGAGCAAAAGGCGCAAGACGACGATTATCTTCTTGTCGTCAACGACCTTAAGGAGTACTTTCCTATATCCAAGAGCCTTATAAAGAGCAACACCGTGTATCTCAAAGCGGTGGACGGCGTTTCTCTCAAACTCAAGGCGGGGCACACAATCGGTATAGTGGGCGAATCGGGCTGCGGAAAAACGACTCTCGGCAGAACCATTCTCCGCTTGTACGAACCGACGGGCGGCGAAGTCATATTCGAAGGCAAGCACATCGAAAAACTCAAAGGCAACGCTTTGAGAAAGATGCGTCCGAACTTCCAAATGATCTTCCAGGATCCGTATTCGTCGCTTTCTCCGCGTATGACCGTCGGCGAAATCGTGGGCGAAGCGGTGAAGGTGCACCATATAGTACCCAAAGAACAATATAAGGATTATATCGTCGACATAATGACGAAGTGCGGATTGCAACCGCATTATTTCGACAGATATCCGCACGAGTTTTCGGGCGGACAAAGACAACGTATCTGCATTGCAAAAGCGCTTGCGCTCAAACCGAAACTCGTCATCTGCGACGAACCGGTTTCCGCTCTCGACGTTTCGATACAGGCGCAAATCATCAACTTGTTCAAGGATTTGCAAGAGAGCGACAACCTCGCGTACTTGTTTATCTCACACGATTTGTCGGTGGTCGAACACATCTCCGACGAGGTGGGCGTCATGTACCTTGGCAATATGGTGGAATACGGCTCGAAGCGCGACTTGTTCGACAATCCGCTTCACCCGTACACAAAGGCGTTGTTCTCGGCAGTGCCCGTGCCCGATCCCGACAGCAAAATCAACAGGATCGTGCTCCAAGGCGACATTCCGTCACCCGCGAATCCGCCAAAGGGTTGCAAATTCCACACTCGTTGTTCGGATTGCATGAGCGCGTGCAAACTGTTCCAACCCAAGTTTACCGATCTCGGCGGCGGTCACTACGTGGCGTGCCACAAGTACGACCAAAAAGTGCTTGACGAGATGCCGTTCTACGACGAACTTTGCAAGCTCGAGGACGCACGCAATGCCGAACTCGACGAGATGAAGGCGCAAAAACAACAAAAGAAAGAGGACGTCGCAAACAAAATCAAAGATTTGCTTAAAATCAAAAAGTAATTTGCGACAAAGCAGGGGAAAATAGAGTGTCGCTCAGGCGATAAGCAAGACCGGGGACGTCTTGCAAGGAGAAAAAACATATGACAACATTGAAGAAAATCGTACCCATATTTGCATTGGCATTGTGCATAGTGCTTTGCTTTGCATTGGCTGCGTGCGACGACACACCCCCGGAACCGGAAACGACGCAATATACGGTTACTTTCGTATATGGTGGCGATACGGCAAACGAGATCGTCAAGGTTGATGAAAACTCGCAGGTGACAAAGCCCCAAGATCCCGAAAGAGAGGGATACGAATTTGCGGGGTGGAAACAAGAAGGTGCAAGCGTTGCCTTCGATTTCGACACGAAAATCACAAACGATATAACCCTCGTTGCGCAATGGAACGAGGTTGTGAACACCGCGCGTATAAGATGGTCGGACGACGAGGCCGTTACTTTCGTTTTTGCAGGTACGACGCCCAAGAACGTTGCGGTAGGCACACTCGTCGAATTCGGTTTGCGCGTGTCTCCCTATTACGTCGGTGAAGTCAAAGTTTACGCAGGCTCGAAAGAGTGCACGCTCGGCGCGAACGGAAAATACAGCTTCACGGTTGAAAAATCCGTTACGGTCAGCGTTGAAGGTCTTCGTTACGACGATGCAAAGATAAAGGGACTCGGCAACGCAAAAAGCCCATATCTCATTTCAAACGCAGCACAACTTAAAGCGTTTGCCGACAGCATCAACGCAGGTGAGGATAAATACGCAAAGGCGTTTGTGGCTCTCACCGCGGATATCGATTTCAACGGCGAAACGATTGAACCGATCGGCGGGCAAAAGACTTATTTCCAAGGCGAATTTGACGGAAGAGGACACGTTGTATCGAATTTCAATCTCGACGGCGACGAGGGCATTGCCGGATTCTTCGGATATATTGCAACGGCAACGATCAAGAATCTTACAATTGATTCGGATATCGAAGTCGAAGCGATTAACAAACAATATAACTACATTCTCGGTGGTATCGTTGCTTACAACATGGGCGGCGACATCGTGAACTGCAACTTCAAAGGCTCGTACACCGTAACGGCGTCTTTGCCCGACGACAATATCGTTTATCTGGGCGGAATCGTCGGATTTATGCAAGGCTACGGCACGGAATATACCGCAACCGCATCCTTCTGTTCCGTGCAAGCGGACCTTGTGTCAAACGGTCAATCTTCCCTTTACGCAATAGGCGGTATCGCGGCGGCAACGTACGGCCCGAACAATGCATCTCCGGCATATGTCAACAACTGCTCGTTCGTCGGCAACGTCGAAGGCAGAAACAAGTACGCAGGAGGTATCGTTGGATACTTGCGTTCGGATTCGGCTGTGGCAAATTGCTACGTTGACGGCAAAATCGAAGCGAGAAGCGGCGGCGATGCCTCTTACGCAGGCGGTATCGTGGGCGCAAGCGACAATGAAGCGGCAATTTCGTCAAGCGTTGCAATCGGCACTTTGTCCAGTTCGAAACAAATCGGCGAGGACGAAGTGAGCGACATCTCCGGCTTGATTTTCAGAAAAGGATTCAACGAAATCGACACGAGAAAGGCGGTTTTGTTCAAAGCGTATTACACGCAAGACGGCATCGTCACGGACGGCAAGACGTATTCTGCAAATTCCCTTGCGGATTTGAGCGAATTGCTCGGCTGGGTCGTTGCCGACTGGAAAGAGGAAGACGGCGCGATTTTGCCCGTATACAGCGATACGGCGACCGGCAACGTCAATGTTAAGTTCGTTTTCGGCAGAAACGTCACCAAAGAAGACTCGGACGGCAATCCGCTCACGCAAAGCGAGGACACCGTAACCATAACCGACGTCGTGCCTATCTACTACATCTACGGCGGCAGCGGAATGAACAATTTCGTCGCGGATAAAGAGGGTGCGGACGATACGAAGAACATGGTTTCTTACGGCTACTTCTTCGACGCGGCTTGCACGCAAAGAATTCCGTCCTCCTTCCTTATCACGTCGGATATAACGGTTTACGTCGGATTTGCGGACTATTCGGAGGTTGAAGGCGACTACTACGCAGTGCTTCAAACTTTGAAAAACAACGAAATTTACAATGCGGAATTGCACCTTATCTTTGACAACAACGGCAAGATGACGATGTACTACGACGGCATTATCGCCGATTATATGTACGTTTACAACGGAGAAAAACTCCTCGTCAAAGACGCATATTTCGCATATATCGCATATACGACGACAAGCGGTTATTCGTTGCTTGCCGACTACTATGCCGACATTGACGGCAACGTGTTGAACATTTACGACAACTTGTTCTTTACGAGTGAAAAGAACAACGTCATCGTGGCAAGAAAGCAAAACGCCGCAATGGGTACGTGGTACACAAGCGACGGCGCAACGTACACGTTCCTTTCCGACCTTACGGGTTCGAGAACGAACGCAAACGTCACTGAAACGTTCACTTATTCTTGCAACGACAACGTGGTTACGATTACGATAGGTTCTACAAGAATCATCGCATCCATCACCTCGGACGGAATGAGCATGAAATCTATAAGCGCGGGACTCGAACTTGAAAAGCGCGATATTTTCTCAGGCAAATGGGAGTCCAGCTTCAACAGAATCGAAACCATAACCTTTGACGGAAGGGGTGGCGTAACCTATAAAGGCACAACGTACGAATACGTTTTGGACGGTGAAAAGGCGACTTTCGGTTCAATCGTGGCAACGTTTGACGAAAACGGACTTTTGGTTGTGAAAGACGGTGAAGTGTCCACCACTTACGGCAGAGACGGTTCGTTTATCGGAACGTGGACGGATACGTTTCTCAATTATACGATCGTGCTCGACGGCATCGGCAAAAACGGCTACGGCACCGGTAGAGATACCAACGGCATCAGCTTCCACTATTTTGCGGAATACGACGAAACGGGAACGTTGATGGTCAACATGTACTATCGCACGTCCCTTTACGGCATGTTCAATCTTGCAACAGGCGCGGACGGATCACAAGTGCTTTATCTTGCGGGATACTACTTCGCAACGGGTATGCTCATCGACGATTACAACATGGCGTATTACGATCCGTATTACGGAACGTGGAACGGCGCAAACGGCGTGACATACACGTTCAACGGATTCGGTCCGTACAACATCGACATAACCACGTCGCAAGGTAGATGGTACGTCAAGGGCTTCGTGACCGTTGAAAAAGACGGAAAGACAAGCGAAGTTGAATACTATTACAACAAAAAGACTGGCGAAGCAACGTTCACGATCGACAACGTGACGTACGTCGCAAAACTCGACGGAAACGGAATTTTGGTAAACGAAGTGGTCTTCAAGGCTCCCGATTACGCAAGCCAATACGAATATCACGTCGGTGACGCAGTGTTGCACCTCAACGGCAAGAGCGCGGTGGGTCTCGGCAAAGCGACGCTCACCACGGCGAACGGCGTTGAAAATTACGATTACACGGTGGACGGCGATATCGTGACGCTTACGAAAGACGGCGTAACCGTTTACGTCATCACGTTTGCAAACGGGGGCGCAACCATTGAAAAGGACGGAGTGAAGGTTGACGATTTCGGTTTGTATCACAAACTCGTCGGCAAAGAATATCTCTTGTCGGACGACAACACCTTCAAGATTACCGCAGCAATGGACATCAACGGCATTACGAAGGGCGTTTTTGCAGGAATCGAAGTGGACGTGTACTACGTTGACGCAAACTACGTTTCGCTCTACGTCGACGGTACGTTCTTGTATTACGTAGGATACCTTGACGACAACAACGCGGTCATCCTCGACGGCAACAAACAAACAGTGACCGTCATTACGATTGCGGACGAATATGCCGGCACTTATACGGCGGCGGACGGTTCGACAATCGAGCTTGACGGAAGAAGCAAAGGTTCGGAATACATGTACGCTTACGCGACGCTCACTCTCGTAGAGGACGTTGACGGCGAGCATGAAACAACCGAATATATGTATGCATACAAAGTAGTCGACGGCGAAATTTGTGTGTACGACATCGACAAATCGGGAGAGGAGGACGCACTTGTGCTCAAATACAAAATCAGCTTCACCGAAGTTGAGGGCGCAAAAGCGTTCGTAAGCGAGGACGGCAGCGTCACGATATATCTTGTCGAAGCGGGGGAATAAGGAGCGGATATGAAAAACAAAAGAATTGCATTGAGCATATTGGCGATTGCCCTTGTCGCATGCATAGCGTGCGTGGCCGTTGCTTGCAACGAAAAAGGCAATGATCCAAAGACTTATACCGTCACGTTTTCGGGCGAAAGCGTGAGCGGTATCTCCGCGCAGACCGTTGAAGAGGGTGCGTGCGCGCAAAGGCCGCAAGATCCTCAAAGAGACGGCTACGATTTCAAAGGCTGGGCGGAAGAAGGTCAAAGCGAGCTTTTCGACTTTGCAACGCCTATCACGAAAGATATTATTCTTGTTGCCGTTTGGGAAGAATCCGATTTGAACAAGCCCGGCAGCAAAAACAATCCGTATCTTATCGGCACGGCAGACGATCTCGCCGACTTTGCGGATAGATTGAACCATATCGAAACGGAAGAGGACGAACAGTATGCAAAGTCCTATTTCAAACTTGTTGCCGACATCGATATGGATGGTATGAAGTACGTTTCCGCAGGTCAACTTACCACTCTTAACGAAGGTGAAGAAAACGAGAAAACCATTTACGGTTTCAGCGGAAATTTCGACGGCAACGGCCATACGATAAGCAATCTTACCATCACTAGAAACATTCGTTCGGGTATCGTGTACGTCGGTATGTTCGGCTACTGCACGAGAGCGACGATAACCAATCTTACGCTTGAAGACGTTTGCTATTCGGTTGTCAGCGGCGCGGATAAAAACGACATCGGCGCATACGTGGGCGGCTTGGTTGCGTTCGGCAACCTCACGAATATCACCAACGTAAAAGTTTCGGGCGAGATTAAACTCAGCTTGTGCGCATCGAACCCGGCACACGTCGGCGGTATTGCGGGCGGACTTAACGTTTACGACAAAGACACCGCGTATATCGCGCACGTTCAAAACTGCGTTTCTGAAGTAAAAACGGTTGCGGAAGCGTTTGAAGACGGAGATGCGTCCGTTCTCGATTCCGTCGTAAACGGCGGTATCGTCGGTGCAACGTCGTCCACTTCTAACGGCGCGCTTGCAATCCTCAATTGCGTTTCTAACGGTTCTGTGGAAGGCGGCGAATGGGTTGGCGGTATCGTCGGCTATGCAAGCTGCTCCAGAATGTCGGTTATCAACTGCATAAACTACGCAAGAGTTAAGGCAACCGACAAAGAAACGTCTTACGCAGGCGGTATCGTCGGCTATTCTAGCAACGACAACACCATTATGGACTGCGTCAACGTCGGCAGAGTAACCGCAACGAGAGCGACCTCCAACATCTATAAGAGCTTTGCGGGCGCGATTGCAGGTTATACCGTCGAGGACGATTACGACGGATATTACAGCGCAGGCATCGCGATCGTAAACTGCTATTACAAGACGGCGGCAACCACGGCGGACAAAATCAACGCAACAGGCACGAAAGTCGGTACGGAAGTCGAATTTGACGCAGACTGGCTTGCACAAAACGTCAAGTGGGATATGAACGACTGGTCTATCGACGGCAACGGCAAAGCAGTGCCCGGCAAGCGTCTTGTGGGCGAAGGTTCGTACAAAATCAGCCTTGTCAGCGGTTCGAGCGTCGTTAAAGAAGAAACGAGAGAATACGACGAAGACAAATTTGCAATCGTGGGCGTTCTCGAAGCAGAAAAGAACGAAAACGGAAAATTGTTCTTCGATTGGGAATTTGAGGACGGCGTGAGATATCGTTATTACGTTCCCGTTATCAAGGACATGACCGTGACGGCACGCTTTGGCGACGCAAGCAAGGTTGCACACGTATACACTGGCACGGGTGAGTATCACGGAACGGTTGACGGCGGCGTTCTCGTATTGAAAGAAGACGGCACGTTGATGTGGGTAAATTCCACCGTTGTCAACGGCAAATACACCTATAACGGTGACGACGTGCTGATGTTTGAATTTTACAACACTATCGGTGAAATCTCCGGTCGCGTCAACAGCAACGGCACTATCAGCATGACGGTTGAATACGGCATGTCCGCAACCGTAGAATATACGTTTACAAAGAGCGATTTGACGGTGTTCGGCGAGTATTTCAACGAGGACGGCGACAGCTTGACCTTCTCGGACGGCAACGTTACGCTCAACAGCAACAAAATCAGCCTCAACGCAGACAAGGTTGCTGAAACCTATTCCAAAACAATCAAAGGCACTTATGAAATCGGTGCTGACGGAAACATCACGTTCGGCGGAGCGATCAAAGACTACTTCACGTCAATGAGTGCAAGCTATGCGGACGACGCAATCACCGTGACGTTCGTGTCAAAAGACGAGAGCAAAGCTCCCAGCTACGAAAACTCCGTGTTTGGCAGACCGTCGACCGATTTCCGCGGAAAACCGTATGTCGGCAGCTTCTCGCTCAGCTATCTGGGTATAAGCAGCAACAAAGCGACGCAAAACGACTACACGCTCATCTTCAAAGAGGACGGCTCGTTTGTATATAAGACAAAGTATTCCGAATCCATAGGTGCATACTACAGTTTCAAGAACGATTCGCTTATCAAGATAAATTATGAGGGCTATTATTCCACGTTCTATTACTATCCCGAAGAAAACGTATTTTTCGGCAGATGGAACAGCGGAACGACGGCATATACCTATGCGGTGCTCACCAACAAGAGCGAAGGTGCGCAAACGGTGTATCTCATCGACTTTGACACAAAGAGCTTCGTTTCCGTCACGGAAACAGGCAAGGTATACTACGTCAAAGACGCGCAATTCATTCAAGATGCAAACATCGTTGCTTCCGACGGATTCGAGGACGGCTCAAGAGTTACGATCGACGGCAAGGCATATATTGCCAAAAAGTACGTCACCTACAACAACGGCAAGGAGCTTATCGGCCACGGCCTTGAAACGATAGGCTCGGAGGAAGGCACGTACACCTATAACGGTAAGACGTTTACTCTGAACGGTATCGGCGAAATCGCAGACGATGCAAAAGGCCATTACTGGACGTATGAAAACGACTTCGTCGTGGTGATGTTCTCCGATCGCACTATAATCGGATTCGATTATTCCCAAGCGCAGGCAAACGGCGGACAAGTAACTCTCGTTGCTCCCGACAAATATCAAGGCATTTGGTGCGAGGATAAAATTGTCAAAGTGCTTGACAAAAACCTTAACGAAACAGGCGAAACAAGACTTGTAAAAGGATATTATCTGTTTATACTTGACGGATACGGCCATGCCGCATACGTCTATTTGTCCGACGAAGAGAAGCACGAATACAAGGATAACTGGGGACAAGCGAATATTTGGAGAACCTTTACCGAAACGTCCACGGGTATTCACGTCGAGTTTAACGGTAGCAACATCGTTGATTTTGTATTCTATTATGACATGAATGTTGCATATGTCAAAAAAGGCTTTAACGGGCATGATAAAGAGAAGTTCCTTTACAAGTATGGTTACACCGGCACTATGGAACTTCCCAAGCTCCCGACGGGTGCGGTGGGCAGCTACACGGGTACGGAATCGAGCGGAACGGCGGTTGTGCTCAACCTCAAACAAGATTTGACAGGAACGTACAAGGGCAATCCCTTCGTTGCGGTGTACGATGGCGTGAAGAACGTGTCCTTTACGATTTCAAGCATAAAATACTTGTTTGACGTGACGACAAACACCATTTCTTACGGCAGCGAAAGCGTATCGCTCACAAGAGTCGGCGACGTGACGGAAGTCATCCCCGAAGCTATCTGCGGAACATGGAGCGGAACGTGGGAAGAAAAAGGAGGCAAAGACGTTATTCTTGAATCCAACGGCACGTTGAAATTTGGTGACGTAACCTGCACTGCGACCTACAATGCAGAAAAGTTCACCATCACGGCAAGCGGCACGGCAAAAGACGGAAGCACCTCGTATGAGTTTGAGTTGATCTACAATCCCGACACGAAGACAATCAATGCAAAGGTGACTTACGTCGACGACGAAACCAGATACACAAATTGCCCGTCGCTCTCGAAAACGGCTGAATAAGCAAAATGCAAAAATACGGTGTTTTGTGCAAATTATGCATTGAAACACACGTATTTATGCAGAAAACCAACAAATATATGCAATTGTATTGAAAATTATGCATTGCAAACCCTATCCCTCAAAAAAACCTCAATTTTTTGATAAAAATAAATTGACGGTTCGGGGGATGGGGTGTATTATTTTTACATTAAAAAAGGCTTAAAAACCCTATATGGTATCAAACAAACGTAAATAAACAAAAAAATAAATATTATGGAGGCACAAAATGACGAAGAAAAGATTTCTCATTGCAATAGCAATTGTGATGGTTCTTATCTTGTCCGTGGCAGTCTTTGTTGCTTGCAACGAAAACCAAACGAAGTCCTACACAGTCAAATTTGTTGACGGTGAAAGCGAAGTCAAGTCGGTCAGCGTTGAAGAAGGAAAGACCATTGCCGACGCGGACGTCCCTGCCGACCTCACGAAAGACGGATACGTTTTCGAGGGCTGGTACGTTGGTGACGTTGCGTTTGACAAGAGCGCGGCAATCACAGCAGACGTGACGTACTCGGCAAAGTGGACAAAGCTTCATACTGTCAAATTTGTTGACGGTGACGAAACGATCAAAACCGCAACTGTAAAGGACGGCGAAAAACTCACAGATGCAGACATTCCTGCTGACCTCACGGCATCGGGCAAGGCGTTTGAAGGCTGGTTTGACGGCACGACGGCATTTGACAAAGACGCAACAATCACAGCAGACAAAACGTTTGCGGCAAAATGGGTTGGTCTCTTCAACGTAACTTTCAAAAACGGTGAAGAAACAATCAAAGTTGCACAAGTGAAGGACGGCGCAGTTATTGCGGCAGCAGACATCCCCGAAGACCCCACCGACGACAACTATGCGTTTATCGGCTGGTTTGTTGGTGAAACCGCATACGACAGCAGCGCAGCAGTGACCTCCGACATCGTTGTCAGCGCAAAATTCGGCAACATCAACAAGACCCTCATCGGCACCTGGAAGGGTGGCACGCTTGACCGCAGCTCGTATACGTATATACATTACGTTCTCGTTATCGGCGCAGACAGCATCAAGGCAGATCTTGGTGACGGCACGCTTGTTGACGCAAGCAACATTGTGTGGAACGAAGATTATCAAACCTATGATTTCAACCTCGCGGGCGATACGCTTTACTCCTTTGGTGAGTATCATGGCGCATATTCGTTTGCATCCGCTGATTATTCGGTTTACACGAATTTGTCCAAGCTCGAAACAGGCGTTGTGAGTGCAGACGAAACGGCTCTTGCCGGTACGTTTGAAACAAAGGGCGGCGTGACGATTGGAATCAACAGCACGTTTGTCACAATCAACGGTGTTGATGCAACCGAATTTGAATACAGCGAGCGCGACGCAAAATACACGTTCTATATCGACGACGCATCCGCAAGCATTGAATACGATTCAACCGAAGGACAATGGTTCTACGTTGTCGGCGGTGAGAAAGATCAACTTGTTATCGCATCCATGGCTCCGGCAGCTATCCCCGAAGCATATTTCGGCGTTTGGTCAAACGCAACGATCGGTGATTACAGCGTGACAACAATCACGATCACCGCAGACGGCGTGTTTGACGGCGGCTACAAGATCGGCAAAGTTGCAAGTGCAGACGCAACATCCATGACTGTCAAGAGCCCCTATGGCGATTATATCTTCACTCTTGGCGACGGCACTTTGACCATGAACAACGGTTACAGCGATATCGTGCTTGACAAGAACGTCAAGGTTGTGTTTATTGCAGGCGAAGGCTATCAAGCAGCAATCTTCTACGTTGCAAAAGTCGGCGCAGACGGCAAGATCGATATGGGCAGCTTCGCTCTTGAAGATCCCACCATGGCAGCTGGTTACACCTTCAAAGGTTGGTTTGGTCAAGATGATTCCACAGTCGAATTTGACGAGGACGCAACTTTCACCCAAAATACGATTTTCGTAAGCAAGATTGAAAAGACCGGTTACGTGTTGACCTTCAAGAAGTCCGCTTCGGACAGCGAACCCGTTGTGGTTGTCGTTGACAAAGCAACCGGCAAACTTGCCGCAAGCCAAATCCCCGCAGACTTGACTTATGAAGACGGCTCTGTGTTCACCGGTTGGTACACCACCGCAGGTGTCAAAGCAGTGGCAGATCTCACAATCACTCAAGACACAACCTTCATTGCAAAATCTGTCAAAGAATCCGACTATGAAGGATATTGGATCAACACCACAAGCGGAAAAGAAGCTCTTGCAATCATTGCAGATGGCAAAGTTACGTTTGGCTATGGCGTAAGCGGCGTTGATTATACATTCAACGCAGAAGATGGCTCACTTAAGTTCACGGCAACGATTAGTTATATGAAACATACTTATGTTGTAACTAAAACTGCCAACGGTATCAGCATTTCGGATAGCTATTATGACAGAAGCGCAGAACAAGATGTTTCTAATGTGTATGAACTTACAGCACCGAAGTCCAATTCTCTTGCAAAGAGCTGCGCCGGCACTTATCAATGCAGCAACTCTGAAATCATTGCTGTACTTGAAAACGGCATTGTGACAAAGTATGACGGCAATGCGACAACTTACGGATATATCAGCGGAACGATCTCAAACGTAAAAATCGTTTACAAAACCGGATCTTCCAGCAGCGTAACAACCAAAACAGGTAAGTATGATGCAAAGAGCCTTGTTCTTGGCGGTAAGATTTACGTTAAGAATCCGTCTGCTTTTGCAAGTTACTACAACAGCAACAACGGTACGTTCTATGTGTACACAAGAGAAGGCAAAGCAACTCTTTACACTTACAAAGGTACGTCTTATGCAACAATCGATGGCGAACTTGCAATTGGCAACGTCGTCACGGTGTCCTACACTGATGCGGACGGCAAAGCACAAAGTTTTGTTGCAAAGATCACCGGAAAAACGGCATATGACGTTGCAGGCGCAGAGCGTGGCACTTTCACAGCAGAGGGCAAAGACAGCATCGTGTTTGACGGTTTTGGCTCTGCAACCATTGGCGAAAAAGCATATTCTTATATTATCAACAAGAATAACGTTGTTGTTCTCAAGAGCGACAGCGAAACAATCGGTGTGACGCTTGACAGCGAAGCAAAGACCTATGCAATTGTAACAGGTGACGGATTTGCACGTTCTTATGCAGATGCAAACAGCGAATACTATACTGTAGAATTTGACGGTTTCGGTGGCGTGAATGTGATTTATAAGTCAAAATCTAGCACAACCGTATATGCAGGCACTTATACGCTTGGCACCGGCACTGTAACCATCAAGGGCGCAACATATTCCTACAACAAAGAATACACAGTTGAAGAGAGTGGCAATGTACTTGTAAGTGCAGATGGAAGTAAAGTGTTGAAGGTTGCAGGATACGTTGTGGAAAACAAAGTGGAACAATTCAACGGATATTATGTCAATGGCGATGAAAACATTGAGATTTCAGTTGCTAAAGACAAAACTGTGACGATTCTTTTGAATGGCGTTGCAGTTAAAAAGGTTAGTGTAAATTGGAATGGCACCGTTTTGACTTTCGATGCAGATGATTATGATGCACCGAAAGAAGGTTGGACTTCTGAATTTACAATTGTTAAAGATGGTGACAATGTAAAACTTAGCCATGCTTGCAAACAAAGCTATGATTCAATTTATGAAGAGTTTGAAAATACAAAAGGACATAGTCTTTACAAAGTCAACAAAGCCTTCCGCTGCAACGGATGGACTTGAAGGAACTTACAAGTCTGGCTCAAATGTAATCGTTCTCGACGGCAAAGGAAACGGTACACTCAATGGTGTTGCATTCACGTATTCCGGCACCGGTAGCACAAAACAAGTTTCTGCATTCGGAGCATTTAGCGGAAGTGCAAACACGTTTACAGTAACCGCAACCGGTATAGATGTCAGCTTTGATGATGAGTATCACGAGAATACATTCAAAGCATCTTTCACCAAAGAAGCAGAAACTCTTGATGCATTCGCAGGTACTTGGAGCGGAAAAATTGGCACTGCAACATGGACAATCGTTATTGACGGAAAGGGCAATTTTACTGCCAATGGCACGGCTTATCATTACACAGTTGACAGTGAAACAAAAGCATCCAGCGTTGAAGCAGATGGCTCGGATAAGTTGTTTGTTTTTACACTTAAAGGAAATACTCTTTCAGTTGAGCGTTATGATGCTGACATGATAGAAACCTACACTGGAACTCTCACCAAACAAGCATAATCAATGCTAAATTAAGTCCTTTGGACTTTGCAAAAGCCTCGGCAATTACGCCGAGGCTTTTTGCGTGGAAGCGGCAAAGTCGAATTTTCAAGGTGCTATGCCACGCAAAACGCAAATTGTGCGTTTTTGCGTGTGAAAAGAGGGCGGAAACGCAATATATTCGGTTGACTTGCGCCGCTTTTGTGATATAATAGTAAAAATTTTTATATTTTTGCGGAGCGCGTTGCGCGAGAGCAAACAAACGGAGGTTATATGGCAACTTATTTCAATCAACCGTCGAGAACTTTCAACGAGTACTTGCTCATCCCCGGATATACGGACGAAAATTGCATCCCGGCAAACGTGAGCCTGAAAACTCCGCTCGTCAAATTCCGCAAGGGAGAGCAACCCGCACTTTCACTCAACGTCCCGATGACTTCTGCCATTATGCAATCGGTGAGCAACGACACGCTCGCAATCGCACTGGCAAGAGAAGGCGGGATTTCTTTTATATTCGGCTCGCAATCCATCGAGAGCGAGGCGGAGATGGTGCGCAAAGTCAAAAACTACAAGGCAGGCTTCGTGGTGTCCGACAGCAACCTCACGCCCGACGACACGCTTGCAGACGTGCTTGCGCTTGTTGCAAGCAAGGGACACAACACAATCCCCATCACTCACGACGGTACATCCAACGGCAAACTGCTGGGCATGGTCACAAGCCGTGACTATCGCGTCAGCCGCATGAGCCCCGATCTCAAAGTCAAAGAGTTTATGACTCCGCTTGAAAAGCTCGTCACCGCACCCCAAAACACAACGCTTATCGAGGCAAACGACATCATCTGGGATCACAAACTCAATTCGATTCCCATTCTCGACGACGAGGGCAGATTGTTGTATATGGTGTTCCGCAAGGACTACGACCAGCACAAGAAAAACCCCGACGAATTGCTGGATTCAAGCAAAAGATACATGGTGGGCGCAGGTATAAACACGCTCGACTACGAGCAACGCGTCCCCGCTCTCATCGAAGCAGGTGCGGACGTGCTGTGCATCGACTCGTCCGAGGGCTATACCGTTTGGCAAAAACGCACTCTCGATTATATCCGCAAAAACTACGGCGACAAGGTCAAAGTGGGAGCAGGCAACGTTGTGGACAGGGAAGGTTTCAACTTCCTCGCAGACTGCGGTGCGGATTTCATCAAGGTCGGTATCGGCGGCGGTTCTATCTGCATCACGCGTGAGCAAAAAGGTATAGGCAGAGGTCAGGCAACCGCTCTCATCGAGGTTGCAGAGGCTCGTGACGAGTACTTCAAAAAAACAGGAATTTATATCCCGATATGTTCGGACGGCGGTATCGTGCAAGACTACCATATGACGCTTGCTCTTGCTATGGGCGCGGACTTCCTTATGCTGGGCAGATACTTCGCGCGCTTCGATGAAAGCCCCACCAACAAACTCGTCATCAACGGCAACTACGTCAAAGAGTACTGGGGAGAGGGCAGCAACCGTGCGAGAAACTGGCAACGCTACGACCTCGGCGGAAAGAGCGGACTAGGTTTCGAAGAGGGCGTGGACAGCTACGTGCCGTATGCAGGCAGCCTCAAAGACAACGTGCGTAAGAGTTTGTACAAGGTCAAATCCACCATGTGCAACTGCGGCGCAACCACCATCGAGGCTTTGCACAAGAACGCCAAAATGACGCTTGTGTCCGCAATAAGCATCAAAGAGGGCGGCGCGCACGACGTGATTCAGAAAAACACGTCTTTTGTGAACAACTGATATCGGTCGTTAAACAGAGGCTTGAAAAGAGACGCGATACATGGTATAATATATCCGCAAAACAGTGTTTGGCTTATCAAAATATAACAATAAAGGTGATGTTTGTATGAAAAAACCTATTGTTGCGATTATGTACGACTTCGACAAAACGCTCATTACGCGCGATATGCAGGAGTACACTTTTATTCCCAGTTTGGGTATGCAACCCGACGATTTTTGGGACGGTACGCAAAAACTCGCCGTCGAACAACAAATGGACAGCGTGCTTGCGTATATGTACGCCATGATGGTCAGAGCCGAGGAAAACGGCAAGCCGCTCAAACGCAAAGACCTTGTCGAGTGCGGTAAGCACGTGGAATACTTGCCCGGCGTCGAAAACTGGTTCGAGCGCATAAACCGCTACGGCGAAGAGGCAGGCGTCAAAGTTGAACACTACGTTCTCTCGTCAGGGCTTAAAGAAATCATCGACGGCACAAGCATCGCAAAACACTTCAAAAAGGTGTTTGCAAGCGAGTTTTTGTACGGTGAGGACGGCAACGCCATGTGGGCGAAAATGGCGGTCAACTACACCAATAAAACGCAGTTTGTCTACCGCATAAACAAGGGCGTTTTGGATATCAGCAACAACACCGACGTCAACGCTTCCACCCCCGAAAACGAGAGAAGAGTGTTTTTCAACAACATGATTTACCTCGGCGACGGACTTACCGACGTGCCGTGTATGAAGCTCGTCAAGCTTTCGGGCGGACACTCCATCGCGCTCTATCAGGACGGACAAAAAGAGAAGGTTCAACCCCTCCTCAAACACGAGAGAGTGGACTGGATTTTCAAAGCCGACTACCGAGAGGGCAAACCGCTTGACGAAGTAGTCAAAAATCTCATCTACAAGCTCGGCGTGGACAACAAGCTCATCGGATTGAGCATCGAACAAAAAAACGAAATCGAAGATTAAAAAAATGTCGAGTTATGTCGATTTAACCTTAGATTTTTATGAAAAAAAAACGATGTTTTCGCATATTTTAAAAACGATCCACAAAAACGGCAAGGCTGATGCGTTGCCGTTTTTATATATTGACAAAAGCATACAAACGAAGCATAATATGATTGTCGATTGATAAATCGAAATAAATAATTGGGGGAGGTTCGACTTTCTCTCGAACTTTTCGAGATTGTCAAAAAATCACATGGAAGAAATCAAAAGATGTCAAAATTGCGGCAAACCCGTCATCGACAAGTTTACATTTTGCCCCTTTTGCGGCGAAAAACTTGCAAAACGATGCAAAACTTGCGGTGAACCGCTTGTCGAAGGCGCATTGTTTTGCGCAAAGTGCGGAACGAGAATAGAAGAACCGCTCGTAGAAGTCCAAAATACTGCAATTTCAAGTAAAGACGAAGAATTGCCCGTTGTTCCTTGCAAAGAAGCTAAAAAGAACGTAAAAAAGAAAAAACATTCTCTCAACGCTGTTTTGACGCTTGTAAAAAGAGCAACCGTTGCTTTTGTGTGCGTACTTTTGTTTGCGCTCTCGTTCGTCGGCGTGCTCAATATCAACGTCGGCAGTGCGGCGAGCGGTATTTTGGGTTCGGTTGACGACGATCTCATCGAAGGCGACGTCAGCATTTATGCCGTCGATTGCATAGGGCTTGCGTTTGCAACCGCAAGACACTACGACGAGGATAAGGACATCGCAAAAATCGAAAAATTGCAGGACGAGCTTAACGACATACAAGAAGACTTGGTGCAATCGGTGGAAGACGACGTGAGAGGAACGAGAATTGTTTTGTCCAAGAAATCCGAAAATCTATTGCGCAGATTTGCGGTCAAGACTCTCGAATATCAGCTTTCGATAGACAACGAAAAGTCAACGGGCGGCTTACGCGCGGAAATCATCCTTGCCGGCATTTTGTTTTTGGCAAACATATTGTTTACGTTTTCTATGTCAATAGCCGCTTTCGTTGCGTTTGCGACTTATCTGAAAGGCTTTTTGGCAGGGCAGGAGGACGACAAATATTCAAAACTCGATTTCTTCGTGCCCTTCCTTTTGATTTTGCCGATTTGCGCAATTATGCCGATTGCGTCCGTAACGGCGGTTATGAAGGTTGCGGGATCTATGATTGCTGCTTTGTTCTTTGCAAGCCTCGCAATCGTCGTATGTTTGGCGCAAAGGCTGGTTGCAGACGCAAAAGTCGCAAAGACCGCAAAGATTATCGCACCGAGAATCGCAACTCTCGCCCTTGCGCTGGTTGTCGTGGGATGCTGCTTCGCACCTTGCTTCAAAGCCGTGTTCGAAGTGCAGTTTTCGGGGAAGAGTGCGCCTGCAAGGTGTGAAACCACTCTCGACGCAAGCGTAATGGCGAATTTGATAACGACAAAAGAACAACAAAAAGGCGTATGGTACATCCGTCAATACGAAAGATACGTCGAGGACGCAAAATCGATTTGCGAAATCTTGCCGAATTATACTTCCAAAAACTTTATGGCGTCAGACGGTCTTATGGCAAAAACTTTTGCGGAGGCTTTGATGTTTGACGGCGTGCTTGCACAAATCAGCTACGAGGGCGCGGCTACGCTTTCGCTTGGTTTCTTCTTGCTCATCGCGGTGATGTTGCTCGTGGGCGTATACCTCGGAGGAACTATCGTGGGCGGTAAGAGCGCAAAGTGGGCAAATTTCGGTCTTGTAATTGCAATCGTATTGTTGCTTATGTGTTCGCTTGCGCTGTCGATTGTGACGATGAAGGTTGCAAACAAAACGATGGACGACATCGGAAACGGCGTTTTCGAAGTTCAACTGGGCGGCGGAATCATTGCGGCTATCGTCTTTGCGGCGGCAATGTTCGTTTTCAACGCTATTCCCGACAAGGTGTGGTCGAAAAAGAAAGAAGAAATACAATTGCAAAACGAATAAAAAATCAAAACGCGGCGGAGTTTACACTCCGTTGCAGTGAAATGTCAAAATAATTTGACAGCAAAAAAATCGGGTGATATAATCAAGGCGAAAAGTTTGTAAAGACTGTGAAGGAAAGAGTAACTCTTCATTGCCGCACCGAGAGAGAGAAACGTTTGCTGGGAGTTTCTTTGCGGAGGTTGAGCGAAGACCATTCCGGAGTCGCGCGCCGAAATCGCAGTAAGCGTCGCCGCACACCTTGCGTAAAAGGATAAAAGAGTAAAAATCAAGGTGGAACCGAGCATTTAATGCGCCCTTGGGAAAAACGTACGAATACGTTTTTTTCGAGGGTTTTTTGTTTGAAAAACCACCGATAAAATATGAAAATTTATCATAAAAGGAGCGTTTTATGAAAGTTATCTATAACAACGGCACGGTCGGAGAAATCACCGACAAAGCCGAAGAATTGCACGTGATTCGTCACACCGCCGCACACATCATGGCGCAGGCAATCAAGCGTCTTTTCCCCGAAGCAGACTTTGCCTACGGCCCCGCAAACGAAAAAGGTTTTTACTACGACGTAGACCTCGGCGAAACCAAACTCACCGACGATGACCTTGCCCGCATCGAGGCGGAAATGAAGAAAATCGTCAAAGAGAATTTGCCAATCAAGGCGTTTTCTCTTCCGCGCGAAGAGGCTATCGCACTGATGAAAGAGAGAGGAGAAAAATATAAAGTCGAACATATCGGCGACCTTGACGAGAACGCAGTCATCACCTTCTATCAGCAAGGTGAATACATCGACATGTGCGTAGGCCCTCACCTCACATACACGAAGGCTCTTAAAGCGTTCAAGATTATGGGGCAGTCGGGCGCATACTGGAAAAACGACAAAAACAATAAGATGCTCACAAGAGTCAAGGGCACCGCTTTTGCAACCCAACAGGAGCTTGACGATTATCTCAAACTTCTCGAAGAAGCGGAAAAGCGCGATCATCGCCGCATAGGCAAGGAAATGAAGTTATTTATGCTCTGCGACGAAGCTCCCGGCTTCCCGTTCTTCTTGCCAAACGGTATGGCAATCAAAAACTCGCTCATCGACTACTGGCGCGAGATTCACACGCGCGACCACTATGTCGAGGTGTCAACGCCTATGATTATGAACCGCCATTTGTGGGAAACCAGCGGACACTGGGATCACTACAAGGACAATATGTATTCCACAATCATCGACGATGAAATCTATTGCGTAAAACCCATGAACTGCCCGGGCGGAGTTATGGTGTACAAGAGCGAGCCGCACAGCTATCGCGATTTGCCCTTGCGCGTCGGTGAACTCGGACTTGTGCATCGTCACGAACTTAAAGGCGCGCTTCACGGCTTGTTCAGAGTGAGATGTTTCACCCAGGACGACGCGCACATCTTTATGAGAAGGGAGCAAATCACCGACGAAATCGTGGGCGTCGTACACCTTATCAACGAGGTGTACAGCAAGTTCGGCTTTAAGTATTTTGTGGAGCTTTCCACTCGTCCCGAAAACAGTATGGGCAGCGACGAGGACTGGGAGGCGGCAACCAACGGACTTATCACCGCTCTTGAAAAAATAGGTCTTCCGTACATCGTCAACGAAGGCGACGGCGCGTTCTACGGCCCGAAGATAGACTTCCACCTCGAAGACACTCTTGGAAGAACGTGGCAATGCGGCACAATACAACTCGACTTCCAAATGCCGCTCAATTTCGGTTTGGAATACGTTGACGAAAACGGCGAAAGACAAAGACCTATCATGGTTCACCGCGTCGTTTACGGCTCGATAGAAAGATTTATCGGTATTCTCACCGAGCACTTCGCCGGCAAATTCCCGACCTGGCTTGCGCCTGTTCAAGTCAAAGTCTTGCCCGTGTCCGAAAAGCACGACGAGTACGCAAGAAAGGTGTACGAAGCGTTGCGTGCGGCAAAGATTCGCACCGAATACGACGACCGCAACGAGAAAATCGGCTACAAGATAAGAGAGGCACAGGTTGTGGACAGAGTGCCGTATATGCTCGTCATAGGTCAACAAGAGTCGGACAACGGCACTGTTGCGGTGCGTTTCAGAGATACCGCCGAAACGAAGAGTATGCCGCTTGACGAGTTCGTTGCGACGGTGAGCGAGGAAATCCGCACGAGAAAATAATCGCGCAATGATTGCGATTTTGACGGACAAAATCCGCATTAAGCGAAAATCAAACTAAAATACAACGAAAAAACCACGGATTGTCCGCGGTTTTTTCAAATTTTGTGTTGTTATGCGCTCATCCGTATGGTAATATGGTTCTTGTAATATTCTTTTTTGAGGTGTAATCGTGAAAAAAGAAAAAACCAAGAACGTTACGCTAGAGCCTATTGCCGAGGCGGACAGAGTCCCTTTCAAAGAGAAACTGGCATACGGCATAGGCGGTCTTATGGACGGCGGCGGCGTGAGTATGATGTCTTGTGTTATGCTTGCGTACATGACAAAAAACGGCATCGCAATGACACTTGCGTCCACAATCATGATGATTGCAAAGTTCTGGGACGCAATCACCGACCCGTTTATGGGCTTCATTTCCGACAATACGCGCGGAAAATGGGGAAGAAGAAAACCCTATATGTTCTGGGGCGGTATATCGCTTTTGTTGTGTATATTCCTTGTGTTTTTGCCCGTGAGAGAGTGGGGAATGAGCGTGGGCGGATTTACGGCGTACATCATTTTGATGTATCTGTTGTGGAACACCTGCTCGACGGTCACGCAAGTGCCGTATTGCTCGATGGCAAGCGACATAACCCCGTCTTTTAGGGAGCGCAACAACGCAAACACCGTCAAACTTGTCTTTACCGCAATCGCGTCGGGACTCGGCTACGTGTTGCCTCTCGTGTTTATCGAGGCTCTCACCAACCCCGACGGAACGGGATTCCTGTTTGTGCCGCAACTTTCTTCGACGCAATTCTGGCTGTGCATGAGTTTGGTGTTTGGCACTTTGTTCGGCGGCGGTCTTGTCATTTGCGGTATATTTGTTAAAGAGCGCATCAAACCCAAAACCCCGAAAAAGCATTTCAATCTCAAACAATTTGCAAACAGCTACGCCGTGCCCTACAAAAACCGCTCTTATCGTTGGCACATCGTTATGTACGTGACGGCGTTCATCTGCATGGATATTATTTCCGCGCTTGCAGTGTATTACGCAACTGACGTTTGGCACGGATACGAATTGTTCGGTATGAAGATGTCCTCGCTCTTTATCATCGCACCTATGATGGTGGCGGCCGTGGTTATGTTCCCCCTCGCTCGCGTGATGATGGACAAAAAGAGCAAACAATTCGCTTTCCGTATGGGACTTCCGTTCTACATCGGCGGCGGAATTATGCTTGCCGCAATGGATCCGAGTTGGGCTCCGCCCATCCTCGTGCCTATCGTCGCGCTCATTATGGGCCTCGGCTTCGGCGGCGCACAAATGATGCCGTGGATTATCTTCCCGGACACCGTGGACGTTGCCGAAATGGCAACAGGTCAACGCCCCACCGGAACGTACAGCGGTATGATGACTCTTGCAAGAAAGGTCGGCGGCGGTCTCGGCGTCGGTATGGTCGGTTGGGTTATCGGTGCGCTCGGCTACGTTTCGAACGACTCGAATGATCCTGCCGCATACGTGCAACAATCGGATGCAGTGCTGTTGACGGTGCGACTTACTCTCGGAATATCGGTTGCGGTGTTTATCACAATCGCGCTTATCGCATCGTTCAGATATAAAATTACGAGCGCGAAACTTACCAGAATCCGCTACTTTATCGAAGCGAGAAAATCGGGCAAGGCTCTCACCGACGAGGAAAGCGCGGAGAGAGAAGCTCTTATCGCCGAACTGTATGGCAAGGTAGATCCGGCAGACGTCGTTGATCCGACCGTGGCTGTCGACGATGAGGGCAATCTCATTGAAACCGCACCCGAAACCGACATTGTAGAGGGCGTTGAGGACGCTATCGAGGAAATTGCCGTAACCGACGATGAAATCGCACAAAACGAGGTTGTAGATGTCGAAAACGACGATAAAACCACGGTTTTGCCCAAAGAGGACTAAAATGAACGGACGTTTCGAAAAGCGCGACGGCAGAGAAGTTATCGTAAAACAAAAGGGTAAGCCTTTCAGAATCTTGCAACTCACCGACGTGCATATCGGCGGCTCGCTCGGCACGAGAAAAAAGGACAAACTTGCGCTTGCGGCGGTTGAAAAAGTCGTCAAAAACGCAAATGCGGACTTTGTTGCGGTGACGGGGGATATGGTCTATCCGATGCCGTGGATGTTGCAAGGCTCGTTCAACAACCTTAAATCGTCCAAGATGTTCGCATCTCTTATGGAGAGTTTGGGCGTTGAGTGGACGGTGGTGTTCGGCAATCACGACAGCGAGGTTTGGGCAAAGCTCGACAAGCACGAGCTTGCCGACTTCTACGCCTCTCAACCGCATTGCCACTTCCAAAAGGGCGACCCGAATATATTCGGCGTGGGCAACTACTGCATACCCCTTTTGAACGAGGACGGCTCTCTCAATACCGCACTTATGTTCATCGACAGCAACGCTTATCTCACATGGAACTTTTTCAGCGGTTTCGATGTCATTCACGACGACCAAATCGAGTGGTACAAAAAGGAAATCGCCGCATTGTCAAAGGACGGTGAGATTGCAAAATCCCTTGCGTTTTTCCACATTCCGCCAAAAGAGTTCAAAGAGGGCTGGGAAAAGTGTTACAGAGGTTCGAGCGAGGCAACATATCATTGCGGATTCGTGCAGGAAAAGGACAATTATTTCGGATATCCAAAGACAAAAGAAGGCAAGTTCTTCGGCGAAATGGTCAAGCTTGGCAGCTGCAAAGGCATGTTTATGGGACATGACCACCTCAACACGTTGTCCATGACCTACAAGGGTATTCGCCTGACTTACGGCATGAGCATCGACTACAACGCCTACAAAGGCATAGACAAACGCTTCACGCAAAGAGGCGGTACGCTTATCGATATATACGACGACGGTACGTTTGACGTAAAACTGCTGCCGCTGACTTCGTTGGAGTGATATCTGCGCTGTGCGCAGGTGATATCGCAACTGCGTTGCGGTTGCGGAAGATTTCTGCTTCTTTTTTTTTCATACAAACATTAAATAAATATTTTTTTATCTATATTTTTCAAAAAGTGTTGGACTTGCAAATATAATTTGTTATACTTAAAATGAATCATTTTTTGGAGGCTATCAAATGGAAAAAGAATTTGCTCAAAAGAAAGTTCTTTTTACAGAAACGGTACTCCGCGACGCAAACCAATCTTTGATTGCTACGCGCTTGCCGTATTCTAAATTTGCCGACATCCTTCCCACCATGGACAAAGCCGGTTATTACTCTGTCGAGTGCTGGGGCGGTGCGGTTTTCGACGTGTGTTTGAGGTATCTCGACGAAGATCCTTGGCAACGTTTGCGCAATTTGCGTAAGGCTATGCCCAACACGAAACTTCAAATGTTGCTCAGAGGTCAAAACCTTCTCGGCTACAAGCATTATCCCGACGAAATCGTCAAGATGTTCGTTGAAAAATCCGTTGACAACGGCATCGACATCATTCGTATTTTCGACGCGCTCAACGACGTGCGCAATCTCGAAACCGCAACCAAAACGGCAATCAAGTGCGGCGCAACTGTTTCCGGCGCAATCAGCTATACGCAAAGCCCCGTCCACACTCTCGAAGCGTTTGCAAAGCTTGCAAAACAACTCGAAGAAATGGGCGTTGCAACCGTCTGCGTGAAGGATATGGCAGGCACGATGACTCCGTTCGAAGCGTACGAACTTATCGGCGCAATCAAAAACGAGGTCAAAATCCCCGTGGTTCTGCACACTCACTGCACGACGGGTATGGCGTATATGACGTATATGAAGGCAATCGAGGCAGGCGTGGACGTCATCGATACGGCAACCTCTTGTTTCAGCGGCGGCACCAGCCAACCCGCAACCGAAACCATCAACATCGCACTCAAACAACTCGGATACGAAACGGGACTTGACGACGCCGTACTCAAAGAGGTCAACGACTATTTCAAACCCATCAGAGACGGCTATCTCAAAGACGGCACTCTCAATCCCAAGATGCTCACGACGGATACCGACGCACTCACCTACAAAGTGCCCGGCGGTATGCTTTCCAACCTCGTGTCCCAACTCAAAGCGCAAAACGCTATGGACAAATTCGAGCAAGTGCTTATCGAAACGCCAAAGGTCAGAGCAGATCTCGGTTATCCGCCGCTCGTCACTCCTATGAGCCAAATGGTCGGCGTGCAAGCAACCAATAACGTTCTCAGCGGCGAGAGATACAAGAACATCTCCAAAGAAGTCAAAGCATATTGCAGAGGCGAGTACGGCACTTCTCCCGCGCCTATCAATCCCGAAGTCGTCAAAAAGGCTCTCGGCGACGAGAAGCCTATCGAAGGCAGATATGCCGACACTCTCGAACCCGTCTTTGAAAAGACCAAAGAAGAGCTTAAAGGCATTGCAAAGAACGATGAGGACGTGCTTTCTTACATCCTCTTCCCGCAAGTGACCGAAAAGTATTTCGCGGCGCGTAAAGCAAAAGAAGAAAAAGTGGTCAAATACACCATTTCTCCCGTTGAAGAATAAGAGGTGAACTATGAACGATATCATTCTTTGCGGAATCTTGAATAGAACCGACCCTCTCAAAGTGACCGACGCGCTTTTGCTTGCACTCATCGGCATCGTGGTTGTGTTTATCGTCTTGATTTTGCTTATGCTCATCGTTTCGCTTGTCGGCAAAATATTCGACGGAAGCGAGAAGCTCAAAGAAAAGCATCCCGAGTGGAACGACAAGGTGCAAAACCTCAAAGCCAAAATGACGTTTTGGAAAAAGGATAAAAAAGAAGAGGACGTTGCATCCGAAAAGGTCGAGCAACCCCTTGCAAAAGGCACTTGCGGAGAGCTTAAACTTATCAACACGGACGAGCGCGACGCCGCTATGATTATGGCAATCGTCGCAGACCAGACAAATACGCCGCTCAACGAGTTGCGTTTCAAATCCATCAAGAGAGTGGAGGATGAAGAAAAATGATTTACAAAGTTACGTTAAACGGAAAAATTTACGAAGTGGAAGTTGAAAAGGGCGAAGCCGTCATTCAAGCCGAATACGAAGCCGCGCTTCCTCAAAGCGCACCCGCAGTTGCGGAAACTTCCGCTCCTACACAAACTGTCGCATCGGCCGCACCTGCCGCCGCACCTCAAAGCGCGGGCGCAAATTCCGTCACGGCACCTATGCCCGGCACAATCAACGCCGTCAAGGTGACAAGCGGACAACAAGTTAAGAAAGGCGACGTCCTCTTTATCCTCGAAGCGATGAAGATGGAAAACGAGATTTACGCCGACAAAGACGGCAAAATCGGACAAGTGTTCGTGCAAAAGGGCGCAAGCGTCAACACCGGCGCACCGCTTTGCGATTTGAACTGAGAGGTTTTGTATGGATATAGGCGAAATCTTAAAAAACATATGGAATAGCAGCGGCTATCACCTCTTCGGCGAGGCAGGCGGTTGGCAAAATATCGTCATGATTATAGTTGCGCTCGTATTCCTTTATCTCGGCATCAAAAAGCAGTTCGAGCCGTTGCTCCTTGTGGGCATTGCGTTCGGTATGCTTCTCACAAACCTTCCCGCGCTCGACGGCGACAAGATTTTCCATCCGGAGTGGTGGACGGGAGCCGAGGCTGTTGAAAAAGGAGTGGATTATCTCCACGTTCTGCAAAAGGGCGGCTTGCTCGATATGCTTTACATCGGCGTCAAGACTGGTGTTTATCCTTGCTTGATATTCATTGGCGTCGGCGCGATGACCGACTTCGGTCCGATGCTTTCTCGTCCCAGCTCGCTCATTCTCGGCGCGGCGGCGCAAGGAGGCATTTACCTTGTGCTTATTCTCGCGGCTGCGCTTGGATTCAACGGCGGACAAGCCGCTTCGATTTCAATTATCGCAGGCGCGGACGGCCCGACGGCTATCTTCCTTACAAAGTCGCTTGCGCCTGAACTTCTTGCACCTATCGCCGTTGCGGCATATTCGTATATGGCACTCATTCCGCTCTTGCAGCCTCCTTTTATGAAGATGCTCACCACGAAGAAAGAGCGTATGACGGTTATGCAATCCACTCGCAAAGTCAGCAAGAGAGAAAAAATCATTTTCCCGATTCTCGTTACAATCGTCGTGTCGTTGCTTTTGCCCTCCGTTGCGCCTCTTCTCGGCAGCTTGATGTTCGGCAACCTTTTGCGCGAGTGCGGCGTCACCGAGCGTTTGAGCGATACGGCACAAAACGCGCTTATGAACATCGTCACGTTGTTCCTCGGCATTTCCGTCGGCGCAACCGCAGTCGGCTCGACCTTCCTTACCTTGTCTACGCTCAAAATCGTGTTCCTCGGTCTTGCAGGTTTCGTGCTCGCAACAATCTGCGGCTTGCTCATCGGCAAATTGCTCTACGTCGTTTCAAAAGGCAAAATCAATCCGCTCATCGGTTCGGCAGGCGTGTCCGCAGTGCCTATGGCGGCGCGTGTTTCCAACACCGTAGGACTTCAATACAACAAAGGTAACTATCTTCTCATGCACGCCATGGGACCGAATGTGGCAGGTGTAATCGGGTCGGCGGTTGCGGCAGGTTTCCTTCTCGCCGTCTTCGGCTAAGACTCTCAAATAGCGAATAACTGCGTCAACGCCCCTCTGTTATCAATTCACGTACGCCTATGTACGTTAGGATTGCTACCAGAGGGGCGTTTTCTTGTTCTTCATCTATTTGAGAGTCTTAGCCAGTTAAAACCGTGTCTTTCGCGTTCTTCATCTCAATATCGCGGTTTTATACGTTTTATAAATCTGATTTCGAAGCCGCACAAACGTTGCTCGTAGACAGGCGGAGCCGAATAATATAGAGCGACGAAGAATCATTGTGAGCATCCACTTTTGCCGTTGCAACTGCAGAGCCGCCTCAAAGTTGCAACCCCTTACGTCACAAACAAATGCTCTGATTTGTTTGTGACAGGACGTTTGCGCCAAAATATTTGTCAAGCCATCTTGAAAAGATGGGTGACAAGTGTTTTGCATTCGGCGCAATTACTTCACGATTTCTCCCGTTCGCGCCGATTGATATATCACCCAGTAGCCGCCGCTACCGTCTCCGACGGGAAGCCAAACGCAAGCGTTTTCAAGTTCGGAGGGAGGATTTTGCTTGGAGCTTGCAGGCACTCCGTAACATATGAAAGACGGCTCGTCGTCGTTGAACAACACGCCCACGACATAGTAATCTTCGCCCGTTTGAACGTGCACCCATTTTGAATTTGCAACGGCGTCGTTCAAAATCTTTTCTTCAGGGTAGCGCACGAAAAGTTCGTCGATTTGCGGCTTTACGGCATAATAAAAATTGTTGCCGTCGTATTTTGTCCATTCGTCAAGATTTAAGTCTTTGAGTGTTGCGCCTATCGTGATTTTATCGCCGGTTTGTTCGTTTACTTGTGCAACGGGTTTTGCATTTTGCGCTTGTTTGTTCGCGCACGTTTCGGCGGTTGCTTTCAGTGCGTTTTGTTTTTGAAATTCGTCTATCCTTTTCAATATTTTGCCGTTTGGAATATTGCCGCCGAACATAGTCAGCGAGCTTGATCTTACGACGCATCCGAACTCCGTTTTTGCACAAAACGGCACTTCAAACTCCGTATTGGTGTCGTGAAGTACTATTTTTGCGATATTGTCACCGACAAGATACAGCGTTGCGTTTGAGGGCCGGAAGTCGAGGTTGCACGAACCTTTGACAGTATTTTCCGAACCTGTCGCGCCTTTGATTTTTACGATGCCCTTGTGTCCTGCGCCGCTCAATACGACGATTTCTTTTTTGCTTTCCATAAACACCTCTCGTATATGAATATGCCTCTATCAATCCGCTTATTCCGTTTTTACGAAACCGTTTGTGCGAGTTGTCGACCTAAACCGATAAACGAGAGAGGATTCATCGGTATTTTTTTAACATAAATAGATAAAAGTGTATAAATATTTTTTGCAACAGCACACTGGACATCCACATACGATTGTGTTACTATATAAACATATTATTCAATAAAATAGGAGAAGAATATGAGGGATCTCAAACACTTGCTTTACTTTGAAAACCTTTTGCAAGAAGCCAACAACGAGCTTGTTCAAAAGGCAGTCAAAGAAGACGGCAAACTTGCGCTCGGCTACACGTGTTATCACGTCCCCGAAGTGTTGCTCAACCTCGACAACTGCGTCAGCGTAAGATTGCGCGCGCCGCGCACGGGGTCGGTGGACATCGCAACCTACTATCTCAGCCCGTTCATTTGCGGATTTGCAAAAGCGTTGCTCGAAAGAGGCATCGAGGGCGGGTACGGATTTTTGTCGGCATTGTTTGCGGGCGAAACTTGCAGCGAGATGAACAGAACAATCGAACATTTCGAGCTTTTGCGCCTTGTGGACAACGACAAATTTTTCGTCAGCATTTTCGATATGCCGTTCAAAACCAACGAACACTGCCTTGAAAGCTACGTCAACCAAATTCGTCTTAAAGTTTTGGACAAACTCAAAGACGTTTACGGCGTTGACACTTCCGACGAGGCTATGAGAAAAGCCGTCGAACTGCATAACAGAGTTTGCAGAGCCATCACGGCAATCGGAGAATTCAGGAAGGAAGAGAATCCTCGTATCACGGGTTACGAATTCCACGTGCTTTGCCTTGCGACGTACGCATGTCCCAAGTATCTCATCGTCGACAAGCTCGAAGAGACGCTTGAAGAAATCAAGCACAGAGAGCCCGATCCCAAGAAATTTTACAGAGCCAGAATCGTGCTTGTGGGCAGCGAGATCGACGATCCCGATTTTACAAAACTTTTCGAGGACAGCGGCGCGTACGTGGTTGCGGACAGATACTGCTTCGGTTCGCTCCCCGGAAGAGAGGAAATCGTGCTTAACGACGACGAGGACGTACTCACTCAAATCTGCCGCCATTATATGAAAACTTGCCAATGCCCCAGATATATGGAGCACGAAAAAGTCGAGGGCAGAAGAGAATACGTCAAACACCTCGTCGAGGAGTACCATGCCGACGGCGTCGTGTACGAACAGCTTAAATTCTGCGAGTACTGGGGCTATGAGCGCGCGCTTGCGTCTTATATCATGATCAACGAATTCGGCATTCCCGCAATCGCAATCGACCGTCAATACACGGCGAGCGCGTCGGGACAACTTCGCACGAGGATTCAAGCGTTTGTCGAAAGCCTTGAAATCAAGCATATCCAAAAAGCAAAAGCCGCTAAGGCGAGCAAGTGAGGTGGATTATGGCAAAGAAAAAATACGGCGGATACAAAAATCTGCACGAAGATAAAACCGGACTTCTCAAACACCGCGAATGGCGCGGACTTAAAGATACGCTCGTCGACTATTGGCGTTGGCTCGTAACGTGGAAAGACATGATTGTGATGGTGCTCAAAAACCCCGTCGCCGTCGTCAAAGGTCTTTGGAGATATCGCTGGATGGCAACCTATCTTTCTACGCCCGCTTTTGTTGATCGTCACACCGAAGGCTTGCGCGGACCGCAACTTTTGATGACGCATCTTCATTTCAACATGATCGTCAAGCACGCAACGGGACTTATTCTCACCGCGTTCGAGGCTGACGAAAAGATGTTCCCCAAAAACAAAAAGAGCAAAAAACTCGTTTGCGTGGACGAACTTATCCCGGCAGAGTTTATCGCAGGTTTCCCCAACCTCAAAATGTACCCGATGCAAACCATGCCCATCTTCCTTTCAAGCATGGTTGACCAACTTGTCGTGCCGCCATACCTCGACGCAATCGAGAGCTTCGGCGTGCCTGCCGACGTATGTCCTCTTCCCAGCGCGGAAGCAGGCGTTTGCGTCGAAGACGACTATCCCAAACTCGGCAAGTGCATGATCACCTGCAATATGCCTTGCGACGGTTCTATCATGACAACAACCTTCCAGGACAGATATTTCAAACTGCCTACGCACGTGTACAACGTTCCTTTGAGATACAAGGGCGAGGACGTGCAAAAATACGCCGTCGATGAAATCAAAGATATGATCAAATTCGTCGAAGAGCAAACGGGTGAAAAGTGGAATTGGGATACGTTTATCGCCGCGCTCGAAAGCTACAACAAGCAACTCGATTTCGAGCTTAAAAAGTGGGACGTCAACAAGACCAAATATCCGCAAATGACGGGCGCTACGTTCTGGCTTTATAGGCTTTATTACTATCATCTTTCGGGCGGCTACGACAAACGCTTCCTCAAAGTTGACAAAAAAGTCAACAAGATTATGGAAAAAGCCTACGCAAAGAAGACGCCGTGCAGCAAGGAAATGCGCCACCGCGCAATCGTGTGGAGCTGCCCTGCAAACTATTATACGTCTTTTGCAAACTGGCTTGAAAACTGCTGGGGCATCAACGTGGTTATGGATATGGAAACCATGATTTCCTATCTCAAATTCCGCACAGACACTCACGAGCATGCTCTTGAAGACCTCGCAAAGACCTACCAGCGCGCAACGATGCGTACGCATACAAAAGGCGGCTATGCAAACGTTCTCAACGAGTGTTGGAGAGTTGCCGAAGAATACAACGTCGACACCATCATCATGTACGATCAGATTTCGTGCAAGGGAATGGACGGACTCGTCGGTATCTTCGACGACCAAGCAAGAGAGAAGGGCTACAATTTCATTTGGGTGCAACAAGACCTTATGGATTCAAGAACCATATCTCGCAGAGATATGCGTGAACAGGTAAACAAATATATGACAACCGTTTTGCAAGAAAAGCCGATTGACGAGAGTTTGCTCGACTTCGACGATTCGGAAGCATGGTAAGGATAAAAAGGAGAAAAGAACTATGAAATATTTTGGCGGATGCGACGTAGGTTCAACCTACACCAAAGCAGTCATCATGGACGAGAACGGCAAAGTCCTCGCACACACAACCATAAAGAGCAAAATCAACGCCGCTCTCTCTGCGGAAGCGGCTATGAACGAAGTCGTGGCGCAAGTGCCCGAACTTAAAGGCGACGTGAAGAACCTTTCATATCTCGTCGGTACGGGCTATGGCAGAAACAAGGTCGCAACGGCAGACGAGAACATCTCCGAAATCTCTTGCCACGCTATGGGCGTTCACATCACCGATCCGAGCGTCAAGGCAATCATCGATATTGGCGGACAAGACATCAAGGGTATCGCAATCGACACGGACGGCACCGTCAAGAACTTCGCAATGAACGACAAGTGCGCCGCAGGTACGGGACGTTTCTTCGAGGCAATGGCTCGCTCATTCGAGTTGTCTTTGAGCGATTTTTCAAAGCTCTCGCTCAAAGCGAAGAACGTCATCCCCATCTCGGCACAATGCACCGTTTTTGCGGAATCCGAGGTTATCTCTCTCGTGGGCGAAGGCAAGCCTATGGACGAAATCGCGGCAGGAATAGAGATGTCTGTTGCAAAAAGATGCTTTGTAATGGCAAAGAAAGCGGGCGCAACGGACAGCATAACACTCTCGGGCGGCTGCGCAAAGAACGACGGACTCAAACAAGCGATCGAGCAAGTGTTGAAGATCAAGGTTATCGATCTTCCCATAGATCCGCAACTTATGGGCGCACTCGGTGCGGCGGAATACGCAAGACAAAAGGGCTTGGCTCAATAAGGAGGCAATTATGAGTACAGGAGCAATCGTCGGTATCGTGCTCGGAAGCATCGCAGCAGTTTTGCTTCTTTTCTTCCTCGTCACGTTCACTGTTTACTGGTTCAACCTCGACATGAAATTCATCTATTGGTTTTACAAGAAGATGAAGGGTCACTACGATCATATGGAACGCACCCACAAATTATAATTCGCTAAACGGCGAATAACTGCGTCAGAGCCACTTGTCCGTCAGCTCATGTACTATATGTACATTAGGGCTTCCGTTCAAGTGGCTCTTTCTTGTTCTTCATCCGTTTAGCAAATTATAATCATTAATTATTTAACTTTGTCAGACGCACCCTCTCGACAACTCATTTACAATTAGTAAATTAGGGTTGTCAGTTCGGATGCCTCCTATTATTAAAAACAAATTAATTTGCCATATTGATAAAATTTTACTTTTTTTTGGAGAAAATTGATGTATAATGATAATAGGGGTGAATGGGCAATATTGCCTTTTTGCTCGCATCAAATCGAAATATGTTCCTTTCGGAACGAAAATTTTTATTAATAAAAGAGGTATGTTATGAAAAACATCGACTTGACAAAGTACGGCATCACCGGTACAACCGAAGTGGTCTACAATCCGTCCTACGAGATGCTTTTTGAGGAGGAAACAAAACCCTCTCTCGAAGGCTATGAAAAAGGACAAGTCAGCGAACTCGGCGCAGTCAACGTTATGACCGGCGTTTACACGGGGCGCTCACCCAAGGATAAATTTATCGTCGTTGACGAAAATTCCAAAGACACGGTGTGGTGGACTTCCGACGAGTACAAAAACGACAACCATCCCGCATCGCAAGAGGCATGGAAAGCAGTCAAAGACATCGCTGTCAAAGAGTTGTCAAACAAGAGATTGTTTGTCGTAGACGCATTCTGCGGTGCAAACAAGGACACTCGTATGGCAATCCGTTTTATCGTCGAGGTTGCATGGCAAGCGCACTTTGTCAAAAATATGTTCATCAAGCCCACCGCCGAAGAACTTGAAAATTTTGAACCCGACTTTGTCGTCTACAATGCTTCAAAAGCAAAAGTCGAAAACTACAAAGAACTCGGTCTCAACTCCGAAACCGCGGTCGTGTTCAACATCACGAGCCGCGAACAAGTCATCATCAACACTTGGTACGGCGGTGAAATGAAGAAGGGTATGTTCTCCATGATGAACTACTATTTGCCCCTCAAAGGCATTGCGTCTATGCACTGCTCGGCAAACACCGATATGGAAGGCAAAAACACCGCAATCTTCTTCGGACTCTCCGGTACAGGCAAAACCACTCTTTCAACCGATCCCAAACGTCTTCTCATCGGTGACGACGAGCACGGCTGGGACGACAACGGAGTGTTCAACTTCGAGGGCGGTTGCTATGCAAAGGTCATCAATCTCGACAAGGATTCCGAACCCGACATCTACAACGCAATCAAGCGCAACGCTTTGCTTGAAAACGTCACTCTCGACGAAAACGGCAAGATCGATTTCGCAGACAAGAGCGTGACCGAAAACACCCGTGTTTCTTATCCTATCGATCACATCAAGAACATCGTGCGCCCGATTTCCGCAGCTCCCGCCGCAAAGAACGTCATCTTCCTTTCGGCAGACGCATTCGGAGTGTTGCCGCCCGTGTCCATCCTTACGCCCGAACAAACTCAATATTACTTCCTTTCCGGTTTCACTGCAAAACTTGCAGGTACAGAGCGCGGTATTACCGAGCCTACGCCGACGTTCTCCGCTTGCTTCGGTCAAGCCTTCCTTGAATTGCATCCCACCAAGTATGCAGAGGAGCTTGTCAAGAAGATGCAAAAGAGCGGCGCAAAAGCCTACCTCGTCAACACCGGTTGGAACGGAACGGGCAAGCGTATCTCCATAAAAGATACTCGTGGTATAATCGACGCAATCCTCAACGGCGACATCGAAAAAGCACCCACGAAGACCATTCCGTACTTCAATTTTGAAGTCCCGACTTCTCTTAATGGCGTTGCCACCGAGATCCTCGATCCGCGCGACACTTATGCCGACGTCAACGAGTGGAATCGTAAAGCAGAAGACCTCGCAGGTCGTTTCATCAAGAACTTTGCGAAGTATGAGGGGAATGAGCATGGCAAGGCTCTTGTGCCCGCCGGCCCTCAACTGCACTAAATCAAATGCGCTAAACAGCGCCTAATTTTGTCAGCACTCCTCTTTTGCCAGCTCATGTACGTATATGTACATTAGGGCTGTCACAAGAGGGGTGCTTTCGCATTATGCATCTGTTTATCGCATTTGATAAACGAATAACTGCGTCAGAGCCTGCCTCATAAACAGTCACGTACAACGAGTACGCTCCTGTCTATGTTGGCAGGCTCTTTCTTGTTCTTCATCTATTTAGTGCAGTTGAGGCAGTAAACGCGTATACAAGCGAATAACTGCGTCGAGCCTCACCATCAAACAGTCACGTACAGCAAGTACGCTCCTGTCTATGTTGGCAGGCTCTTTCTTGTTCTTCATCTTCAAATTTCACACGTTTTTCGATATCAAAACCAGGTCTACGAGTTTGCCGTAGCGACGAGATTTTTCGACGAGGGCATCATCTACGATCGTGCCTTCCTTTGCGATTATTGCGCCGGTATATGAAGTTAGATTGCAAGAAAGCACTCTGCCGAGCAAGAAAGAGTAATCGGAGATAATGCGTGCGGGGGTGCGGCCGTCCTCCTCGGTTGACGGGGCGTCCAGCATCTTTAAAGCATTGCTTGAAAAATAGGGCGAATCGGCGGTTGTTTTGATTGCCATCGGTGCGTTTGCGAGCCGAATGGGCGCAAAATCGACGTCGACTTGTGATGAACAAGAAACAGTCTTTTCCGTTTCGTTTTGCAAAAGAGGTACGCTTTCGTCGGATAAATCCGTAATTTGTTTTTTCTTGTTTTCTTTCAGTGCCAATACCGTCGTTTCTTTTTCGGGGCGGGGTATAACCGCTTTTTTTGCTTTGCCTTGCTTTGTCGATTTGAGCAGTATCACGTCGCCTACGCACGCAACGTTTTGAGGGGTAAATTGTTCGTTTTCGGTGTAGAGTTTCGAAACTTTTCCGCCTTTTGCAAATTCGACTTTTTGAATTTTGCCTTTTAGAATACCGTTTTGCGTATATACTTCCATGCCGATGATTCCGTTTGAAAAGAGAGTGAAATCAACATCGTCTATGCATCTGACGTTGGCATCGTTTTGCACGACAATCGCATCTGAAAAACACAAAACGTCCGCGATTGGCAACAGTGCGTCGCAACCTTGTTTGCACGATGAAACGACAAAATATGCAATAGTCGTGCAACCTTGCGAAAAATATGCATTTTTTATGCGTCCGACAACGTTTGACGTGTCGCGTTCGATGACGGGTTTGAATAAAAGAGAAGAGAGTTCGACCATAATTTTCACCTCGTTTTGATGTTATGTTTTCATCGCGATTTTTATGATTTTCAGGAGCGTAAAAAGTGGCGATAGATTGCCGAAAATATTGTCGCAAAAGGTCGAATTTTGCATTAGAATACCGCTTTTTTCGACAAAAAACCACTCTCTTCAAAAATACGTTTTGTATGAGAAAAAACGGGGTTATCCACCGAGTTGTCCACATTTTAAGGGCAAAATGTGGATAACTTTGTGGAAAAGGTGGTATTTTTATACTTGCATGAATATGTTTTCTTTTGTAACTATATGCGTGTCGAATTATGTCGTAGCGAAAGAAGGAAAAAGTTGTTGATTGCATGCGGTTTGATTGCCGTTTTTCTTGCGTATTGTTTTGCGTCGCCGTTTGTCGTAAGTGCGATTAAAAAGGAAAAAGGCAAATCGCTGACCATCGTCGTAGACGCGGGGCACGGCGGCGAGGACGGCGGAGTTAAGGGCGCAAAAACGGGTGTTGAAGAAAAAAACATAAATCTAATCGTTGCAAATTATCTGGGCGAAATGCTATATGCATGCGGATTCAACGTGGTATATACGAGAAGAAACGACGTCATGCACAATTTTGACGGCGTAAAAAACAACAAAAAACGCGCGGATATGTTCCGCCGCGGTCAAATCGTCAACGACGTCAAGCCTTGCGCCGTGGTCAGCATACATATGAATTTTTATTCCATGCCTACAAGACGAGGCGCGCAAACGTTTTTTGCAAAATCGAGCAAAGAGGGCGAAGCCTTTGCAAAAGCGTTGCAAAGTGCGCTCAATGCCGAAATCAATTCCAAAGAGGGCGGTAGGCAGTATAGCGCGCTGTGCGCCGAAAAGTATATTTTGGAATGTAGTCCTTATCCGTCTGCCATTGTAGAGTGCGGATTTTTGAGCAATTACGCAGACGAAATAAATCTTCAAAAAACCGAGTATCAAATGCGGCTTGCAAGCGTCTTGTGCGGCGCGATAGCGGCGTTTGTAAAAGAGTGTTGAAAGTCGCTGTCGTTGATTTTTTATCAAAACGCATGAAAAGCGTCGATTTCCGCTAGTTTTCGGCGTTCGGTTTGTCGCCGTAATACGTGTGTTTGCGCGTTAAATGCGCGCGCTTGCGCGAAAAACCTTGATTTATAATTCTATATCGTCTATAATATAATATTATGACAAACGCATTTGCATTTCCGTGTCAAAAAATCCTCAAAAAGCACAGCGACGACGAAGAAATCGCGCTCATTTTGAAGGATATAGAAAACGCCAAACAAGGCGTTATGACCTTTTCCAAGGAAGTGAAGAAATACATGCTTCAATTTATTCACGCACGCTACGACGACAATCAAGAGGTTATGTCACTCATAGAGGTGTTGCGCAAATGGAGCAAGTATGAAACTTTCAATTATCTCGAAATCTTCCAATTGCAAGACGAGTGTTATTTTTGGTACGATTTTTTGCATGCGTACGGCGCGTGGAAAGTTATCGGAAAAACCTACGGATTCAAGGACGAGGAAGAGGCGTTGACGATACTCATCAGGCTTGTCAAACTTGACGAAAGCGTGTTTAAGGCGTATCCGGAGTTGTAAATTATGGCAAGCGTTCACGACGGGCACAGAGCGCGCATGCGCGACAAAATCCGCAAAGGCGGTTTAGGCTCTTTTCAGCAGCACGAAATATTGGAGTATTTGCTCTTTTCGTTTGTGCCGAGGAAGGATACCAACGAAATCGCACACGCACTTATAGACAAGTTTTCTTCTCTTTCGGGCGTGCTTAACGCAAGCGAAGAGGATTTGGAAAAAGTGAGCGGAATGACTCAAAACGCGGCGTTGTTTTTGGCAACGCTCCCTGACGTTTTCAGAGCGTACGTTGACGGCGTAAACAGCGATGGAGCGAACAGGCAGGATTTGTCCGGAAGAGGAAAGGCGCGCAATTTTATGTGCGCAAGGCTGTTCGGACTCAATCAGGAGCACGTTTGCGTTGCGGCGTTGGACGCTCACGACAAACTCATCAAGTGCGAGATTATCGAGCAAGGCAGCGGCGATTCCGTGCGTTTGGACGTAAGAAAAATCGTCGATTTCGCGCTCAAAACGGGCGCAAGCGCGATACTTATCGCGCACAATCATCCGAGCGGCAATCTCTTGCCGTCGCAAAAAGACGTCAATATGACGCAAGAGGCAATGACGACGCTTTCGGGCATCGGCGTCGAACTTCAGGATCACCTCATCTTTTCTGGAAGCGAGTATTATTCCTTTGAAGAGCGAGGCACTATGGAAAAAATCAAAAACATACAAGAAGGCTTAAAAGAAGGTATAGCATTTTATGAGTGAAACGGTAAGAACAAGATTTGCTCCGTCTCCGACGGGATTTATGCACATAGGCAACTTGCGCACGGGTTTGTACGCATTTCTTTTCGCGCGTAAAAACGGCGGAAAGTTTATTCTTCGAATCGAGGACACCGACCAGGAACGCAAGGTCGAAGGTGCGGTTGAGATGGTGTATCGCACGCTTGCAACGGCAGGCATAACCTATGACGAAGGCCCCGACAAAGACGGCGGCTACGGTCCGTATGTCCAAACCGAAAGAATGGGGATTTACAAAGAATACGCGGAAAAACTCGTCGAACTCGGCGGTGCGTACTATTGCTTCTGCGACAAAGAAAGACTTGAAAGTCTGAAAGACGAAAACGGCGTGCACACATACGACAAGCATTGCCGCAACCTCTCAAAAGAGGAGGTGCAAAGACGTCTTGCGGCAGGCGAGCCATACGTCATTCGTCAAAAAGTACCCGAGGGCGTCGTGTCCAGCTATACGGACATGGTGTTCGGCGAAATAAGCGTTGACAGTGCGGACATCGAGGACGGCGTTCTTCTCAAGAGCGACGGACTGCCCACTTACAACTTCGCAAACGTCGTCGACGATCACCTGATGGGCATTACGCACGTCATAAGGGGCACGGAATATTTGAGTTCGACGCCAAAATACAACCTCATATACGATGCGTTCGGATGGGAAAGACCGAAGTATATGCACCTGCCCCCGATTATGAAAGACCAAACAAGGAAACTCTCAAAGCGTTTCGGCGACGCAAACTTCGAGGACTTTATCGCAAAAGGATATTTGCCCGAAGCAGTCGTCAACTACATTGCGCTTCTCGGCTGGTGTCCCAAAGACAACAAAGAAAAAATGACCATGCAAGAGATGATAGAGGCTTTCGACGTTGACGGCATTTCTCATTCGAGTTCCATATTCGACGAGGCAAAAATGCGCTGGCTCAACGGAGAATATCTCAAAGCAATGAGTGCAGAGGATTTTGAAAAAGTTGCAACGCCCTGGATTGAAAAAGCTATCGACGGCAAAGATTACGACGTCAAAGAGCTTGCGTCTCTCATGCAAACGAGAGTCGATATTTTGAGCGAAATTCCCGAAAAACTTGCTTTCCTCAATGAGTTCGGAGAGTACGATCTCGATATGTACGTGCATCAAAAAATGAAAGTCGACAAGGCGGTTGCTTTGAAGGCGGTTGAGGTTTCTATCGACGCTCTCAAAGACTTCGACGATTGGAGCGCGGACGCAATCAAAGAGCAAATCAAGGCTTGCTCGGAGCAAGCGGGCATGAAGAGCGGACAAGTCATGTTCTCAATGCGCGTTGCTTTGACGGGCGCGCCCGTAACCCCCGGCGGAGCAATCGAAATGGCAATGGTTCTCAAAAAGGACGAAACTTTACGCCGCTTGAACTATTCGCTCGAACTTCTCAAAAACGCGCAATAAAACTTTGATTTGTGCATATAAACACGGTGTTTTGAAAATATGAAACATATCTTTTGCAAAAAAACTTTATCGGCATTGCTTGTCGCGATTATGTTGGCAAGCGTTTTTGCCGTGGCATTTGCGCCGTCATCCGTAGCCTACGCTTTGAGCTGGGGCGGAAAAGACGTCGATACGCTTTGGTATTACGGCGAAGAGTATCTTGACGTCGCGTCTGCAAAAGAAGTCGTTTCGAGTTGGGATTTGTCAAAGGTTTCAACGCCCGTCGTAATTGCGGTTGTCGACACCGGCATAGACGCAAATCACGAGCTGTTTGCCGATGACGAAAACGGCGTAAGCGTTCTTTTGAAAAACGCAAACGGCGATATACTCGGCTACAATTCGCTCACCGGCGCGGACGAGAGCGGCAACGTGGATATAAGCGACGAAAAAAGCAAACACGGAAGTGCGGTTGCAGGCAACATCGCAATGCTAATCCGCGAGTTCGGACTTGAAAACTACATCAAAATTTATCCAATAAAAGCAAACGATCAAAAAGCGGACACGTTCAAACTTACAAGCCTTACGAGTGCGCTCAATTGGGCGGTGAACAACGCAAAGGCGGACGTCGTGAACATGTCGCTCGGATTGACTGCCGAAAATATTGCGGACTTAAAAAAGAACAAAAAACTCACGGACACGGAAGAGAGTGCGTTCGCAACCGCTGTTGAAAACGCACGTCGCAATTCCGTTGTCGTGGCGGCTGCCGGCAACAACAAAAAATCCGACCAAAACGCAAACGATTTGTTCTATCCCGCGGCATATCCCGGCGTTGTGTCTGTGATGAATCAGTATAAAAACGAATTGTATTCGACCTCCAACTTCGGCGCAACGTACACGCTTTGCGCACCCGGCTACGGCATTTGGACGTCGAAAGGTTATCAGACGGCAAGCACATACGGCACCGAACAAGGCACGAGTATGGCGGCAACTTTCGTCAGTTTTGCGTCTGCACTTTTGAAATTGAGATATAAGGTCGAGGGCAGGGATATAGATTCCGTAAAACTTGCGAAAACCGTGAGCACATTGCTCACCAAAACGCTTGTCAAAAACGATTTGACGTTTAAATATCTCGATTTGAAGTCAGTCGTTTCGGGGGATCTGGACAACGTAAAATACAACTACGAAACTCCGAAATCCATTGCAATCAAGCACGACGGAAATCTCGGCACGGGCGACTATGCAGGGATGATATATATGCGCACCGACAGCGCGAAAGCAATCACGTTCTTGGCACAAGTCAATCCTGTGGGCAAGGTCGATCCCGACATCGAAAACACGCTTGAATGGAGCGTTACGAGAATAAAATCCGCGGACGACGACACCGCCGTTTCGGATACGACGATTATAGGCAAAGGCACGAGCGTCGTTTACACTCCCTCACGCGGGGGCGACTTTTTGATAAATGCGAAAATCCCCGGATACGCGGCGGTGCAGACGGTTCAAATCCACGTCGAATACGGCAATTATTACGTGGGAGAAGTGAGAGTTACCCTTGCCGACGAGGCGCATAAAAACGCATCGGAAGCATCGTCGAGCGCAACGCTTTATTCAACCGAAACAACCCGTTTCGCACTTACGGGAGTGCAGTATCTCAATCCCGACGTCGAAACCAAATGGTACGTAAACGGCGAATACGCCGCATCCGGCAAAACCTTTGATTTCACACCAAAAAAAGCAGGCACGTATTACATCACGGCTCGCTACGGCGACGAGGCTATGGTGGATTATCAATACAAATTCACCGCAAACGTAAAATCTTTCGTTACTCGTCCGCTCGATTTGTCGATGCTTATCGTAGGATTGGTGATTGCGGCGGCGGTTGCAACGACGATTACCGTTATAGCGGTGCGCAAGAAAAAATCGCAAAAGCCGTCTTCGACGCAAGATACGCAAAACGAGTGATAAGATTCGATTTTGAGTAAAATTTAGAGTAAAAAACAATAATAAGAACAATCATAAATTCAACAAAAAACGGCACTTTCGAGTGCCGTTTTCAATTATAATAGTCCGTCGAAAAGGTCGTTAAAATCTACGTCTAACGCTTTGGCAATAGCAACAATGCTTGACACCGCCGGTTCTATTTTATCTTTCTCCCAGCGGCTTAATTGTTGCTGTTTGATGCCCATTTTTTCGGCAAGTTGTTTTTGCGTCAGCCCGGCAACTTTCCTCTCGTATTTTAGATTTTCACCAAACGTTTTCATGCCTTGACAATACAACATATATTGTGTATAATGTTGTAAACAAAACACATATGTTGTTTAATTTAGGAGGATTTTATATGAAGTACTGTTCGAAATGTGGAGCGGAATTGCACGATGACGCCGTCGTTTGTACGCAATGCGGTTGTCAAGTGAAAGAAATGGTGCCCGAAGAAAGTTCGGGTTTGGGGATTGCTGCTATCGTGTTCAGCGTGCTCGGCGGATGGCTTGGATTGCTGTTGAGTATTATCGGACTTTGCGTGTACAAAACACCGCGCAACAAAAAGTATTGTAAAATCGGATTGGGAATTTGTATTGCTTGGATTGTAATTTGGGTGATTATATTTGTTGTGGGGGCAGCTGCATAATAAGTTATTTTGCAAACAAATGAAAATCTACAAAAAAACGGCACTTTCGAGTGCCGTTTTCGATTAGTTTTCGGGTTTTTGCCAAAGGTTGTTTCTTTCGGGGTGGTATATCGCACCCAAAATGCGCTGTTTTGCAAAGGGGGATGTCTTTGCATATAGTCTTGATGAGGCTTTTCATATATTCTCGTTGCGATTCGTGATTCATGGGGCAGGGATTGTTTACAATGGGCAAATTTTGACGTTTTACCGCCGATTTGATGTCGTATTCTTCGAGATAGATGAACGGTCTTATCAACGACACGCCCGATTTGTCCATATGCGCGGTGGGCGGGAAGCAAGAGAACCTGCCCTCGTACAAAAGGGATAAAAGCATGGTTTCGGCAACGTCGTCGGCGTTGTGGCCGAGCGCAAGTTTTCCGCCGCCGAGACGGTTGATTTCGTTGTTCAATGCGCCTCTTCGCATCTTAGCACAAAGGGAGCAAGGGTTGGATTCCTTTCTTATGTCGAATATGATTTCGGCTATATCCGTTTTGACAAGGTGATGAGGCACGTCGAGGCTTTCGCAGTATTTTATCAAAGCGTCGAGTTCGGTTTTGTCCGTTTCTTTCAACCCCATATCAACGGTGATTGCTTCGAGGGTGTAGCTTTGCGGAGAAAAGCGTCTGTAATCCGCAAGCGCGCGTAAAAGCAGGGTGCTGTCCTTTCCTCCCGACAGTCCCACGAAAATTCTGTCGCCGTCCTCTATCATGCGATAGTCTTGCACGGCTCTTCTCATTGCGGATAAAATCTTTTGCATAGTTATATTATATATTGAAACCTAATATATTCTTTCGACAAAATTATATATAAGCGCGCGTTATTTTGCAAGCGGAACAAGGCAAATCGCCTTGACATAAACGTCGACGTAACTTATACTTTGATTCGAGGAGCAAAGGCAATGATTCAGGATTTGATCACCCAAATAAGCGATGCCATAGGCAATCCCTATCTGACGTTGTACGTAATTTCGATTATTCCCATAATCGAGTTGCGCGGAGCTATTTTGTTCATGCCGTATTTGTTTGACTCCATTCAGGAAATGATGCTCGGTATGCTCTGTTGCATTGCAGGTTCGACGACGGTTATCGTTCCTCTTATCCTCATCACAAGACCGTTTTTGCGCAAATTGCGCCGCTCCAAGTGGTTTTCCAAAATCGGAAAGCGAATGGAAGCAAACCTTGCAGACAGAGCGGAGAGCGCATATAGCGAAGAAAAAAACGAAAAAATCGACGAAATCAAACAAAAACACAAGCGCAAACCGATGTCGAAAGACGGCAAAAAGTTTTTGGGATTGTTCGTGTTCGTGGCAATTCCGCTCCCTATGACGGGGGCATGGACGGGCTCGTGCATAGGCAGCTTTTTGGATTTTCCCGTGTGGAAAGCGTCGCTTGCGGTGTTTTTCGGCAATATAGTTGCAGGCTTGATATTGACGACGATTGCGTTTTTCTTGCCCAAGCAATATGCCGACGTGTTTCTTTACGGATTTGTGATTTTGGCAATCGCAATTGCGGTGACGCTTTATTTTTCGCGCTCCAAACGCCTTGAAAAAAAACGCAAAGAAGAGCTTGAAAAGTACGCAAACAAGAGCGAATACGAGCTTGCCGTGCTCAAAAAAGAAGCCGATCAGGACGGCAAAGTTCTCATCAAAAAAGAATACGTGGACGAGAACGGCGACAAGCACATCGTCATAGGACATGACGAAAAACGAAACAAATCAATCGTCGACAAGGACGACCTCATATGATTTTTCAAAAAGCCGAACGCAACCGAGATTTTGATATAAACGGTTGTGTTTTTCTTTGCAAGGTTGTATAATGTTGACGAAATAAATTTTGGAGGCAACACTATGCCATTAGTTACAACAACCGAAATGTTCAAAAAAGCATATGCAGGCGGTTACGCAATCGGCGCATTCAACGTCAACAACATGGAAATCATTCAAGGTATCGTTGAAGCGGCGACTGAAGAACAAGCACCGCTTATTCTTCAAGTTTCCTCCGGCGCAAGAAAATATGCAAACACCACTTACCTCACCAAGATGGTTGAAGCGGCAGTCGAAACAAGCGGTCTCCCCATTTGCTTGCACCTCGACCACGGCGACAGCTTCGCACTCTGCAAAGACTGCGTTGACAGCGGTTTCACTTCCGTTATGATCGACGCAAGCGCACATCCGTTTGCGGAAAACATCTCCATCACAAAGCAAGTTGTCGAATACGCTCACGATCACGGCGTTGTCGTCGAAGCAGAGCTCGGCAAACTCGCAGGCATCGAAGATGCAGTCAACGTTGCCGCAAAAGACGCTCAATTCACCGATCCCGACCAAGTTGAAGAATTTGTCGGCAAAACCGGCGTCGATTCTTTGGCAATCGCAATCGGCACTTCTCACGGCGCATACAAGTTCAAAGGTCAACCGCAACTTCGTTTCGACATCCTCGAAGAAGTCAGCAAACGCTTGCCCGGATTCCCCATCGTTTTGCACGGTGCGTCTTCCGTTCCGCAAGACCTCGTTGCCAAGATCAACCAATACGGCGGCAGCATGCCCGGCGCACAAGGCGTCCCCGAAGATATGCTCCGCAAAGCTGCGTCCATGGCAGTGTGCAAGATCAACATCGACTCCGACCTCAGACTTGCAGTCACCGGCGCAATCCGCGAGCACTTTGCTCTCAATCCTTCTCACTTCGATCCTCGTCAATATCTCGGACCGGCAAGAGAAGCGGTCAAACAAGTTGTGAAACATAAACTTGTGGATGTTCTCGGCTGCAACGGCAAAGCCTAAAAACGTCTGATTGAGCGAAATACTACGTTAACGCCTGTCTGCTCCAAAATCACGTACTTCAGTACGTTGGGTTTTGTTTCAGACAGGCGTTTCCTTGTCTTTCATCTCAATCAGACGTTTTTTACAAACCGCATATAGTGAAATACTACGGACGCGATTGACTTCGTAACAATCGCTATTCCGTCACTTCGTTCCTTACAAAACCCCTTCGATTGCAACTCATTTACTTCACTAAATTAGGGTTGCACTCGGAGGGGCGTTTCCTTGTCTTTCATCTCAATCATCGACCTGTCTAATTTTTATTGATAGATTGCTATATTTTATATATATGCCTTATAACCTGTATTATATTGACTTTTTGTGCATTTGTGGTGTAATATAAATGTGCGATAAACTTAATCAATTTGGAAGAAGACCTCTTACTTTTGGTAACAGGTGCATTTTTCGCATTACATAGCTTTTTCCAAATTGAGCATGTGGGTTTATCGCAAAATCTAGCGGGGATGCACTTGTTATATTTTTGCTTAGTTTTACATATCCCCGCAATATAACATTGAGGGGAAGTATGGGAGCCCACAAGAAACAACGTATTTTCAGTATTTTGGCAATTTTGACAATGGCCGTTATTTTGACGTGCATTTTTACGGCATGCAACAAAAACGACGCGCAGAAACCTACCGATAATGGTGGCACAACTCCTTATATTCGTTTTGTCGTGGATGACGTTGAGTATTCGAAAGTACAAACTAAAGGCAATGAAATTATTGTTATGCCTGCAAATCCGACTAAAGACGGATATACGTTTGTCGGTTGGTTTTGGGATACCGGCACTTGGGATAGACCTTTCACTGCAAATTCTATGCTCGACGAGCCGTTGAAAAACGATATGACGGTTTATGCATATTTTGAAAAGATGCACGAACATACATATTCGAAAGATTGGACGTATGACGCAACAAATCACTGGCACGCATCAACTTGCGGACATAGTGTTGTTGACGGCAAAGCACCGCATACGTTCAATGATGTGAACATCTGCACGATATGCGGATATAAAGACGTTGCTTTGCACGGCACGGATATTAAAACAAATACGCTAACCCTTGAAAACAACAATATAAGCGGAAAAGTGTCAAACAATCAAGAAGTATTCTCGTTTATAGACGAAATCACGGTTGCGGACGGAGCGACTTTCTCGGTGTCAACCGATATAAACGGTTCAAACGTCATCCGCACAAAGACCGTAAACCTTGCAATAGGCGACAACACTTACTATATCCTCGTTGAAAGCGGAAAGGATATAAAATTGTACAACGTATTTATCCGTCGTAGACCGATTTATACGGTTGCGTTCAATGAAAACGGCGGTACGGAAGTTCAAACGCAACAAGTGGAAGAAGACGGTTTTGCAACAGAGCCAACTTCGGAAAGAGTGGGTTATACGTTCGATAAGTGGAATTGGAATTTTGGCAATGCAATCACAGACAACACAACCGTGACTGCGAGTTGGAATGCTATCCCATACAATATCACTTACGACTTGAACGGCGGTGAAAACCCCGTCGATAACCCTGCTACATACACCATTGAAGACGAGATAGTGTTGTCTGCCCCCGTGAAAGTTGGGTATACGGGCACTTGGTCTAATGGCGGACAAATTGCAAAAGGCAGCACGGGGAACAAACATTTTGTCGCAACGTATACAATAAATCAGTATAACGTTTCGGTTTTGCAATCTATCAACAATAGTTGCGACCATACACGCGGCGGTGTATATGATTATGCATCGCAGATTACGCTTTCGGCAAATCCATATCTCGGCTATGATTTTGTCGGTTGGTATGATGGCGATACGCTTTTGACGGAGGAAAACACATTTGTCTTTGTCGTGCCTGCGAGGGATTGCAACATAACCGCAAAAACGACAGCAAAAGCAGAGATGCAAAACTTTGAGTTTTCATCAACAAAAAACTCTTGCACTATAAATAAAATCAAAGATAAATCCGCAACGAAAGTTGTTATACCTGACTATGTGTCAAGCATAGGCGATTCTGCCTTCTATGAGTGCACCGGGCTGACGAGCATAAATTATACCGGCGATATTGCAGGGTGGTGCGTAATAAGCGGACTTGGCAATTTGATGTCGAGTTCAAAAACGCTCTATATCGGTGGCAACAAAGTTGAAGGCGAATTGGTAATCCCGGATGGCGTGACGAGCATAAGCTCATCTGCCTTCAACGGATGCACGGGGTTAACAGGCATAGTTATCCCGAACAGCGTGACGAGCATAGGTGAGGGTGCGTTCAAAGGCTGTTCTTCGCTTGCAAGCATAACAATTCCGTTTGTGGGGGGGCGAGAAAACGGCGGGAGCTATGGTTACAACAAAGTGTTTGGATATATATTCGGATATACGACAACATCATCGACTTCTTCAAATATTAGCGGAGCGATATGCCAGTATTATACTAATGCTGGTACGAGGATGGACTGCTATTGGTATTACATTCCGTCATCCCTAAAATCGGTTAAAATAAGTGACGGAGAAACATATATTCCGGAATACGCCTTCAAAGGTTGCAAAGACTTGACGAGTGTAACTATCCCGAACAGTGTGACGAGCATAAGATATAGTGCCTTCGAAGACTGTTCTTCGCTTGAAAGCATAACAATCCCTGACGGTGTGAAGGCCATAGCCAGTTGGGCCTTCAAAGGATGTACAAGTATGACGAACATAACCATCCCAAACGGTAGCATAGCCAGTGGAGTTTTCTATGGATGCAGAGAACTGACGAGCATAACAATTCCTGACAATGTGACGAGCATAGGTGATTATGCCTTCTATGGATGCAGTGGGCTGACGAGCATAGTTATTCCTGACAGTGTGACGAGCATAGGTGATTATGCTTTCTATGGATGCAGTGGGCTGACGAGCATAGTTATCCCTGACAACGTGACGAGCATAGGTGATTATGCTTTCTTTATTTCGGGCTTGACAAATGTAATTATTGGCGATGGCGTGTTGAACATAGGCGATTATGTCTTCTGTAACTGTATGAGTATTAATTTCAAAGGTACAAAAGCGCAATGGAAAGCAATCAACAAAGGAACAAAATGGAATTTTGATATGACGAACATATGCAAAATAGTTTGCACTGACGGCACTATATAAATAAAAAATAAGGAGAAAAGAAATGACAGTATTAGTAGGAAAACAAGGGAATGTTGCAAAAGCGATAAACCAACAGACAACTTCGTTAAATCACGCGTGTTTGACGCGAGTGTTTATGAAAAATATTATGTTGAGAGCCGGGAACGTGCGTTTGTCGGTTCTTGATGTAAACGATGTGTTGAAGGCTGTTAAGTCGGCGTATTTATCAATGCAACCGAGAACGTATAAGAAGATGCGCGATAATGCAGAGATGAATCAAATGAGTAAAAGCAACCTATTGACAGATCTCGCCAAGCGTCTTGTGGACTTTTTCAAAAACAATAAAATTAATAATCAAACCGATTTTGACGAGTGGCACAAAGGCGTGTGCGGCTGGTTTTTGCCCGAATTGAATAATGTGTTAAATAAGTCGGGATATTGTGGCGCGTTGTACGGAAAAGCGCAAAAAATAGTTAACGTAGCGTTCAAAAACTTGTATATGTTTGACGACGCGGACTTGTATGAAGATAAGTTCAAACTTTGTCATTTTATCATCGATAGTGCAAATTTGAAATGGTATAATTCGTTTGCAAACTCAAAATATTCAAATGCTTGGAGCGATATGACAGATGTTGATTATTCTAACATTCAAAATAACATAAGAAATTATTTGAACAGTAACAATAATTATCCGTCAGTTCCGTTTTATGCGGAGTTTTATGTTTGGTCAGATTATTACAAGTGGTAAAAAGTCCTAAAAATAAAGTTTCCCGAGTTAAAGTTCGACTCAACAAAAAAACGCCGTTGCAAAACGGCGTTTTGTGTTGGATGTATATCGGTACGTTTTACTTCAAGTTTTCGGGATTCAAACCGTAAAGTTCGGGGATAATGAATCTGCCGTCTTTGCGGATGAGAACGTCGTCGAACCAGATTTCACCACCTCCGAATTCGGGAGTTTGGCATAGCACCAAATCCCAGTGGACTGCGCTCTTGTTGCCGTTGGGGGCGTCGTCGTAGCTGCAACCGGGGGTAAAGTGGATTGAGCCGCTTATCTTCTCGTCAAAGAGGATGTCGCCGATTGCTTTGGTGACGTAAGGATTGACGCCGATTGCAAATTCGCCGACGTATCTTGCGCCTTCGTCGGTGTCGAAAATAGCGTTGGCTTTTTCGGAGTTGTTGGCGGTTGCCTTGACGATTTTGCCGTCCTTAAATTCAAGGCGCACGTTTTCAAAACGGAATCCGTTTTCGATGGACGGTGTGTTGTAGCTTATCACGCCGTTGACGCTGTCCTTGACGGGAGCGGTGTAAACTTCGCCGTCGGGGATGTTGCACGCGCCGTCGCATTTGATTGCGGGTATGCCTTTTATGGAGAAGGTCAAATCGGTATCTTTTGCCACAATCCGCACTTTATCCGTGCGATTCATCAAATCAACCAGCGGATTCATCGCATTGCTCATCTTTTGATAGTCGAGGCAGCATACGTCGAAGAAGTAGTCCTCAAACGCCTCGGTGCTCATACCTGCAAGTTGACTCATGCTCGGAGTGGGGTACCTCAAAATAACCCAACGTGTGTGGGCGACGCGCCTGTCACTGTGTACGGGGATGCCGTATCTCTTGTCGTACTCTTGCATTATGCTCTCGGGCAAATCGCAAAGCTCATAGCTGTTGTCGCCGCCGCGAATGCCGATATAGCAGTCCATTTTATCCATAAAATCGGCGTCGCGCTTTGCCCACATATCCAGCATTTCCGCCGTCGCACCTTTGAGGATTTCCTTTTCAAGACGCTTGTCGATGATGTTGAGGAAGGGGATGCCGCCGTTTTTGTACACCTCGCGGATGATGCATGCGGGCAGTTGTTCGCCGCATCCGATTGCGTCAATCCACACCTTGTCGCCTTTGCCGACGTGGATTGAATAGTTGACCAAATTGTGCGCAAGCACTTCTTGCCTTTTGTCGATAATCATATCTCACCTGAAATTTGTTGATGAAGATATTATAGCACACATTTTCGCTATGTAAAACAAAAGTCGCTTTGCGAGCGACTTTTGCGGTGTCGAGTGCGATTAAATTTTGCGGTAGGTTGTTCCTCTTGCCGTAACGAGATTTCCGTTTTGGTCTATCGATAATTGCATTTTTGTGCCGTCGGCGGTGAACAAAGTCAATACATTGCCGTCATTGTCGTAGGTGAATGTCCCCGTCGAGCAAGTTGCGTTCGTATCTTTTTTCGTGAACGTAAAAGTGCGCCCCGAAAGCGATAGTATCATAGCTCCGACGTCATAATTTCCGTCGGGTATTATTTGCTTCATGCTTGGTTGTTCTATTGTTTCCGTCGGCGTTTGGGGGATGGCGACTGTAGATTGCGTTGCGGATTGCACTGGTTTTGGCGTATTTCGTTCAACACCCATAGCACCGAATATTTTGTTCTTTTGCAAAGTGTATTCTTGCTCCGAAAAAACTCCTATATCGAACAATTCTTTCAGATTTTTTAATTCTTTTGCACCCTGTTCGAGTGATATATGATTTTCCAATTTTTCTTTTTCGATTTTGACGGCTTTTGCTCTTTTTGATTCGCATAATCCTAAATACGTGCATGATAGCACCAATATTATAATTGATAATGCCGTTGACAACGAGCTTAATGCTACCACCGATTCTCCATTGAAGGCAAACATCGCAGCAAATAAAAATAAAAAGAAACAAGCCAAGCAAAGTATGATAGGCGGAATCATAATAAAATGCTTTTTGTTTGATTTTATAAAAAGAGTGAGAGCGGACGGAATAAGCGAAACGAACATCAAAACGGTTCCCGATATGGCGAGTGCGCCTGACTCGTAGTCGTCTCTAATATAAGTTCTAGTTTCATATCTGAGTACATCGCCAAAATAATTATATACAGGATATGTATAGGATTCCGTATATGTTTCCGTTAAACCAATTATTCCTGCAATTAATCCAAAGAGAATTGCAAATAGAGATAATGCAATGATTGCAACAACGATTTTATCGTATTTCGTTTGTACTATTTTCATATTCCCACCTTGTCAAATAAGTTTTGATTTGATTTGATCAAACTCGTCCTGTGTGATTGCGCCTTCATCCAAGAGATGTTTGTAGGCTACAAGCGTTTCGAGGTTGTTCTTGGACGAGTCGGTTGCCTTGCCGGAATCGGATATTTGACAGGACTGCGAGTTGTTGTATTTTGCGTTGAAGTCGTCGTCGGACATGGTGAGAATTATTATCGCTTCGATAAAGGCTATAAATGCCGGTATGCAAGACCAGCTGAACAACAAATACAATACGCCTGCGAGTGTTTGACCTAGATAAAACTTGTGGACGCCAAGCCCTCCCAAAAACAGTGCAAGTAAACCGGCTGTGGTTTTGTTTTTCTTTTCCATATAACTTGCCTCCCGTGTTTTGAGTACAAATAATTTGTACTTTTACACATATTGTACATAAAGCTTGTACTATTGTCAATATGAAAAACGAAATCGGTGAAAACATAAAAGCTCTTCGCAAGTTGCACGGCAAAACGCAAGGCGAACTTGCCGAGGTACTTGGCGGAAAGAAAAGTTTGGTGTCGAATTATGAAAACGGTTACAGCACGCCGGATATTTTCACGCTTATAGAAATTGCCGATTATTTTGACGTTACGCTTGACGAACTTGTCGGACGAAAATAAAGTTGCGCCTGCGGGCGCGTTTTTTTTGTCCTTAAAGGCTGTCAAAAAACCGTTGCCGTGAAAGTTGCTTTTTCGGGGCGGTGTGGTATAATGTGTTCAGAATAAATTTTTAAAGGAAGGCTTTTTATGGATCTTACCTATAAAAGACAAAACGTTTACGCTTTGGCGGACGAGCAAGAGCTCAAAGCAATAAGCGATTATGCAGAGGGTTACAAGAGATTTCTCGACAACGGCAAAACCGAAAGAGAAGCCGTCAAGGAAACAATCGAAATGATTGAGAAAAAGGGTTATAAGCCTTATACGCTCGGCGACAACATCAATGCCGGCGACAAGCTTTATTACAACAATCGCGGCAAGAGCTTGTTTATCGTAAGAGCGGGCAAAGCGGACGTCGCAAAGAACGGCGTGCGTATTCTCGTCGCTCACGTCGATAGCCCCAGACTCGATCTCAAACAAGTTCCGCTTTACGAAAAGGCGGATATGGCATATTTCAAGACACACTATTACGGAGGCATCAAGAAGTATCAATGGCTCACGATTCCGCTTGCATTGCACGGCGTTATCGTCCTCAAAGACGGCACGTGCGTTGACGTCAAAGTCGGTGACGAAGAAGGCGATCCCGTGTTCTACATCACGGATATTCTTCCGCACCTTGCGCAAGAGCAAGTCACAAAGACCATTGCGGAAGGATTCCCTGCCGAAAATCTCAATCTTTTGGTGGGCGGCATCCCCGTCAAAGATGAGGAAAAGGACGCGGTGAAGAAAGGCGTGCTTGAAATTCTCAACCAAAAATACGGCGTGTGCGAAGAGGACTTCCTCTCGGCAGAGCTCGAAGCAGTGCCTGCGTCCAACGCTCGCGACGTCGGCTTTGACAGAGCGTTCGTCGCAAGCTACGGTCACGACGACAGAGTGTGCGCGTATCCCGAAATCACCGCAACTCTCGACACCGACACCGACCAAACAGTCATGTGCATCCTTGCCGACAAAGAGGAAATCGGAAGCGAAGGCAACACCGGCATGCAGTGCGTCATCATAAGCGACCTTATCGACGAAATCGCCAAGAGTTTCGGCGCAAATCCGTCCGTCGTGCGCGAACATTCAAAGTGCATCTCGGCAGACGTCACCGCAGCTTACGACCCCTCTTTTGCATCCGCATTCGAGGAGATGAACGTTGGCTACGTCAACAAGGGCGTGACCATGAACAAGTTTACCGGAGCAAGAGGCAAGAGCGGTTCGAACGATGCGTCCGCCGAATATATTGCATATTTGAGAGGCGTGTTCGCAAAAGAGAATATCGTGTGGCAAACGGGCGAGCTCGGAAGAGTTGACCTCGGCGGCGGCGGAACGGTTGCGAAGTACATCTCCAAGATGAACATCGACACCGTGGATATGGGCGTACCCGTGCTTTCCATGCACGCACCGAACGAACTTATCTCGAAAGCGGATCTCTATACCGCACACAAAGCGTTCAGTGCATTTGTAAAATAATTTAAATACAAAGAAACGAGGCTTGCAAACGCAAGCCTCGTTTCCTGTTTTTTTTGATATTTGTGAAGAAAAAAACATGTATTACACTTAAAAAAAACCGTATTGACATTTAAAACTCGGAATGATATTTTTAATGTGTGAGGAGAAATATTGATTAAAATAGTATAGTTTAATAGTGTCGGATGTCATATTTGATTGCAAGGGGGAGAATAAAGTGCAAAAATCCATTTTTCACAGAATTACATCGGTTTTCTTGTTATTATTGGTTCTATGTTGTTTTGTTGCGTGTTCAAAGACAGATCAAGTTTTATTTGCAGAGAACAAATATGTGTATATGGGTGAGCCGCTTAAAATTTGCGACGGAGTTGTGATAGAAGACGCATATTTAAGTTTTACCGAGATTTCAGAAAAAGAGTATAATCAAGCCGAGAATAAGAACAATTTATTGAGAAACAGACGAAACAATGCGTGTTTTCGCATCGATTTAATGTTTAAATTCGATGGGTATGACGAAGTACATCCGACGTGTTCCCCTGTCGGAAACCATCCCGATATGGCAGATTATTATTTTATGAGTATGTCATTTGAATTGGATGGAAAAGAAATAAAGCTTAATTACGAATGGTGGCGGTTTATACGGAATTATGATACATCCGATAGATGCGCTATAAAGATAGTAATAAGCGTAAATGCGATGCCATTTGATAGCAGCGAAGAAAATAATGAGAGAATCGTTTATATAGAACTCGTTTCAGTGAATATAAATGGTGAACCGAGATAGTGATAAATAAACAATGTGAAATAAGAAAATAAAATAAATAGCACAAATACAATAGTTGATGGCAAATACGAGCTTATTCGAAAGCGGATATTTATTCGGCTAACATAGCGTTCGCGCATCTGTAAAATAAGTTGGGAAAAGGACTTGCAACGCAAGTCCTTTTTTATAAACATTTTTACGGAAATAATCATAAAACGGTGTTTTATCCGTGCGATTTGCATAGATAAAACACCGTTTTTGAGTGTTTGAGCAATTTTATCCGATCAAAATCGAGTTGTTTGAAATCGTAAATCTCGTTTCCAAGAACGCCTTTGCACATTCTTGCATTTTTGCAATATCGGCATACGCAACCGTTTCGATGCCCGAATGCATTGCAAGTTGCGCAAGACCTATATCGCACGCTCTCATGCCGAGATTTGCGCTTGCCATAAGCCCTATGGTGCTGCCGCAGCGTTGGTCGGAATTGTTGTAATAATCTTGTCTTTCGACGCCTGCTTTGTCGAGTATGGTTGTTAGCATTGCGGAAGACTCGCCGTCGGTGGAGTAGTTGACATGGTGTTTTATCACTATGCCCTTGCCCATGTACACGCGCTCTTTGATATCCATTTTTTCGGGGAAGGAGGGGTGAAGGGCGTGCGCGTTGTCAACGGAAAGTATAAAGCCGTTTTCGCATGCGGACACAAAATCGTCTTTGGTTTTGCCGAGTCCGCTCGTGATTTTTTCAAGCACGGTTTGCAGAAGAGAAGAATTTGCGCCTTGCTTTGTAAGGCTGCCGATTTCCTCGTTGTCGAAGCATGCGCAGATTGCGACGTTTTGCGGTTTGCAAGACACGAGAGCCGCCAAGGTCGAATATACGCTTGTGAGGTTGTCTATTCTCGGAGAGCAAAGATATTCTCCGTTTGCGCCGCTTCTGAAAGGCGACGTCGCAGGCACGACGTAGAGGTCCGCATCGACGATTTCGTCCTCGGTGAGAGTCGAGTAAAAATCTTCGACGTTGCCGATAAGCGGCAACATGTCCTTTTGTACGCTCACCGAAAACGATGAATTTACGGTGGGGTTGTGGTGTATCGCAAGAGAAGGAATATTGACGTTGTAGTTGCTTTCGATGGTTCTGCTCACAAGCATATCGCCGTGTTTTTCAAGCACTCTGCCCGCAATTTTCAAAGGTGCGTCGAGCATTGAATAGAGGATAAGTCCGCCGTACGTTTCGACGTTGAGGCGCGCACCCTCGGGAGAGGGAATGACCTCTTTGCCTTTGATATGCAAACAAGGCGAATCGGTGTGGCTTGCGGCAATGTTGAAAGCAAAATTTTCGCCAACGACAAACGCAATGACGGAGGTGCCGTTTTTGACCACGTAATACTTGCCTCCGACTTCAAGTTTCCACTTTTTTGCAAGGTCGAGTTTTTCAAAACCGTGTTTTTCGAGAATGTATTCGCTGTGCTTTACGGCGTGGTATGCCGTGTAGGATTTGTCCAAAAAGTTGATGACGTCCATAAAATCGTCCTTATTATCGTTTTTTTATATGATAATCCCAAACCGTAATATTTGCAAGCGTTGCAAAAACTTATAATTCGCCAAATAAAATGTTGTATGTTTCGCTATTGAAATGCAGCGATTTTTGATGTAAGATATGGATATAAAAGACATCGGAGGGGGAATATGTTACCGTATTTTTTGCTTGTCGCCGGCATCGTGATGCTCGTGCTTTTCTTGATTGCGAGGGATAAAAAGTCCTCCGTGCTTGCGATTATTTTCAAAACCGCAACGTCGCTTTTCTTTATCGCAACCGGACTTGCCGCCGTGGTTGAAAACGGTGTTGTCGGCGGATTTGAATCCAAACTGCTTCCGAGCGCACTTGTCGTTATGGGGCTTGTGCTCGGCATGGTGGGTGATATAACCCTCGATTTCAAAATCTACTTCAAAGGACTGGAAGGCAAGTACGACGGCGTTGAAAAAGACCGCGATTCCATGATGTATTTCGGCATGCTTGCTTTCGGCATCGGACACGTGCTTTATATCACGTCCATGGCAATCCGCTTCCCAGGCTACGAAATGAATCTGCTTTGGTCGGCACTCGGCTCGGCGGCAATCGTCGGCGTAATGTTTCTCGTGTGCATTTGCGTGATGAAAATGCAGTTTGGCAAATTTCTTATCCCAAGCATAGCGTATGCATTTTTGCTTTGCTGGTTCGTGGTGCTCAGCGCAACGTACGTCAAGCCCGCGCAAGGTTCGGCATCGGCAGGTATATTGCTTGCAGGCGCGATACTTTTCGTGCTCTCGGATATGGTGCTTTCGATGACGTATTTTTCAAAACCCGCCGACTATGAGCGCAAAGGTATGCTCAATCCCGAATCGCGTCTTATGATAATCGTCAATCACGTGACCTATTATCTTGCGCAATTCCTCATTGCGCTTTCGCTTTTGTTTATCTAAAAAACGAATCCGATTTCCGCAATTTAAAATCGGCATGCGCCTTAAAACGCATACCGATTTTTTAATATTCGCATAAATATCAGAGCATAAGAATTGTAGGGGGTTGTTCGTTTGGACTAAACTATAGGTGATTTTACGATCAAAAACAATACTTTACGATATGATTTTTTGTGGATAAACTAGTTGTTTTTGTCGTTTCCGTCGGTTTGGGATTTGTTATGTTTGAGGGACAGATGCTTCCTCGGCTTGACGATTTCGTTGACGGAGATTTTGAATCTTTCAAAATCAACGCATTCGGCTTGTATGCTCAACTCGTCGCCCACTTGAAGCACGGTGTCGGAGGCAGGCACTATCGATACACCGTCGCGCTTTATCGTGCGGATAAGCAAATTGCTCGGCCACAATACGTCGCGGATGGGCTTGTGCATTGCAATCGAGCCGTCCTCGACCGTGGTTACGTAGGTGTGTTTTTCAAGATGAACGTTTTGTTCGTCGAGTATGTTGTCGAGCAGTTCGTCGTAAATGGAGCGTCTACCGCACACTTCGTTGACCATATAGCCGAAGGAAACGCCGAGTACAACGGGGATGAGAAGAGTAAATTGCCACGTAAGTTCCACAACCATAATTATTGCCGTGAGCGGCGCTTTGACTATCGTCGTGAAAAAAGTTGCCATGCAAATCATGACGATGCAGTCGGCATATTCGGGAGCCATGCCCCACAATATCGCAAGTTTTGAAACGAGCGCACCTATACATGCGCCTATTGCGAGCATAGGAATAAAGATACCGCACGGAACGCCTGCACCGAGATTGAGGGCCGTTGCAACGATGCGCATCACAAGCACCAAAATCAGCGTTACTACAACGGGCGATGAGAAAATCGTCGCAATCGACTGTTCCCGACTTCCGCCGAGAGTGCCGAGCGATTCTATAAACGAATGGCCTCCGCCCATGACGGATACGCTTATAAGCCCGAATACACCGGCAAAAATAAACGGGAAGAGCAATTTCAGATAGTTCGTGACAATCGCGTGCTTTGTCTGAATTTTGGCAAACATTTTTTTGGATAGCATGCAAAGGGCGTAAAAACCTATTCCGCAAAGTCCGCTCGCGATAGCGGCAAGCGCGACGAAACCGTAACTTTTCAGCGGAATTTGCACAAAAGCGAAGGATTGCAAACTTGCCGATATGCTCATGCCCATAAAACCGTAAAGCGCGTTTCTTGTTATTATTGCGGAAAGCACCGAGGAGAATGCGCATATGAAAATCGCAGGCGTAAATCGTCTGTGTGCCTCTTCAAATGCAAACGTGATGCCCGTAAGCGGTGCGTTGAACGCAACGGCAAGTCCCGCGCACGCTCCGCCCGTGATTTGATAGCGTTTTTCCATATCCGTGCAACGAAGAAGTTTTGACGTGCCTTCGCCGCAAGTTGCGCCTATAAACATGCTCGGACCTTCCGCGCCTGCCGTCAAACCCGATATTATGCACGCAAGGCAGGACGCCGCCATTGCCGGAAGAGATTTGTACCATTTAAGTTCCAGCAAACCTCTTGTCGCGCCTTCCGCTTGCGGAATACCGCTTCCGCGCACCATAGGCACGAATTTCGCAAGAGTTGCAATCCCGAATGCGATGATTGCAAGCACGACGAAAAGCAGCGGTACGAACGCCGGATTTTCGCGCACGAGAGAATACAGGTCTTTTGAGTATTTCGACAAAAGCTCCGCGGCAATGTTGAAATACGTCACGACGATTCCTGCCAGAATACCCGTGACGATGCCCACCGCCATGAGCTGAACGCCGTGTCTATATAATCTTGAAAGCAAATTTTTGTTCATTTTGCCTCGCTTTTTGATTTTGATGCTTGCATTATAGTTTTATGCAAAGTCAAAATCAATTCAAATTATCGTGCTGATTTTTATTAAATTTTTCAAAAATCTCGCGTTTAGTCCTTTTGGTAAAGGGCAAGGGATTTTTTCAGGCTTGCTATCACGTTTTGGCGCAAGGATTCGGGCGACAAAACTTCCACGTTGCGGTTGTATTGAAGCACCCAATAAAGCATCGCTTTTTCGCTTGCGACTATGGTTGCGACAAAGTATTTGTCGTCGAGTTTCTTTGCGGTGAAGTTTGTGCCGAACCAGTCGTAAAGTGTGTCTGCCATGCCCACCCAGCATTTTAGAGTGATTGCGACGGGAGCGTCGTTGTACATGTACGGCAATGACGTTGCAATGCGCTTGTAGTCTATGCCTTTTTCAAAGCCCTTGTTTTCGCGCAAAGGCTTTGCGTCCTCGTCCAAAATGTCGATGTCGGTGATTTTGTCCATGCGATAAAATCCCACCTCGTCAAACATTTCGTCGAACATCATAAGATAGTAGCGTTGATTGTGCAACAACATTTGATAGGGCGAACCTACGTGCGGTTTTGACACGTGCAACTTTTTATCAAGCCCGATTTTGTTGTAATTGAACTTGATTTTTTTGCCTTGCTCGATTGCCTCGTCCACGACGTCGATATTGTAGAAAAACGCCTTGTTGTCCGACTTGTCCCACTCTTTGACGGAATAGACGTGCTTGACGTGGCTTTTGAAGTTTTGACCGCCGAAAGATATGAGCTTGTCAATAAGCTGGGCGGAGTGCGTAGAGTTTACGTTGCGAGAGGACAGAACGCTGTCGATGAGAAGACGAAGCTCTGCGTTTTCAAATTTGCGCGAGGCGAGATATGTGCCGTTTGAGCACGATTCTATGTCGAACCCCATTTCTTTGAGATAGGATATATTTCGTCCGACGGCTTTTCTTTCGCACACGACGTCGTAATCTCGCTCCAGAATATCGATGATATTTTGCTGGGTGAGGGGATGTTCTTCGTCGCTGTATTCGTCAAGAACCTGATAGATGCGCATTATCAAAGTTTTTTTTGCTTCGAGAGCCATGATTGCCTCCTTTTGAGAGTTTATATTTATTGTCGCGCGTGCGTGTAGGCGCGATGAAGAGCGGTTTTTACAAAATATAAAATAAACGCCGCAATGTACCGATTTCGGTACATAGTATAGCATATTATATGTTTGTAAGCAAGAGGAAAACAAAATTCCTCAAACGGAAAACTCAATGCAAAGGAGAAAAACAATGAAAATTTTTATGAGCAGAATAAGCAATCAAAAGAGAGTCAACAACGCGCAAATCGCAACGGACAAGGACGGAAAAATCGTGTTCGTTCGCATGAGCCTTATGCGCAAAGCATCCTAACGTATTTTTTTGCGAAAGTATTTCGCTTTTTTGCGGCTTGCCGACGTCGTTTTGCTCTCGGCACCGCACCCATACCCTTTTTTGATCGAAAACCCGACAGCCCCTAAAAGTCGGGTTTTCGGCATTTGTCGGGGTTGCCAAATATGCTTTTGCAGTGTATAATCATTTTGATTTATAATCGTCTATATTGGAGAAAGGTATGAACAAAAAGATTTCGGCATTTGCAAAGGTTATTGCGGTTGCGATATGTGTGACAATGATTCTTGCCACGCTTTGCGCGTGCGGCTTGTTTGGAAACGGCGGCGACGACGGCAACAAAACGCCGCAACCGAGCTCGACAAAGCTTTCCACACCCGTTGTTACTATATCCGAAAAAGGTCTTGCAAGCTGGGGCGCAATCGCAAATGCGACGGGTTACGAGTATGAGATAGACTCGATCGTCGGTACAACGACGAAAACGAGAGTGCAGCTTCAAGCAAACCAAACCATAATCGTCAAAGCGGTCGGTGGCGGCAAATACGAAGATTCCGATCCGTCCGCCCTTCAAAAATACGAGGATAAGCAAGCGTGCAGCCACCAAGACATCGATTCAAACGGTTATTGCGACAAATGCGGCGCGGTTACGCCGTCGAAATGCGAACATGCCGACAAGAATGACGACGAAGTGTGCGATGTTTGCGGCAGAAGCGTAATAGTGTCCTTCAACTTGTTCGCGATCAACGATTTGCACGGTATGTATTGCGACTCGGCAGGACAGCCAGGCGTGGACGAGTTGACGACTTATCTTAAAAATTATCAATCATCCTCGAATACGATAGTGCTTTCGTCGGGGGATATGTGGCAGGGTAGCAGCGAGTCCAACAACACCAAGGGCAAACTTGCAACCGAGTGGCTGAACTATATCGATTGTGCGTCGATGACGCTTGGCAATCACGAGTTTGACTGGTCTACGGAGAAAATCAAGACCAACGCTCAACTTGCAGATTTTCCCTTCCTTGCCATAAACGTTTACGACAGGACAACGAACAAGAGAGTGGAGTATTGCGACTCTTCCGTCGTGGTCGAGTTCGGCGACGCGAAAATCGGCATTATAGGCGCAATCGGCGATTGTTATTCGTCCATTTCTTCGAGCATGTGCGCGGACGTGTATTTCAAGACGGGCAGCGAACTTACGACTCTCGTCAAGCAAGAAGCGAACAAACTGCGCACGCAAGGCGTGGATTATATCGTCTATTCTTTGCATGACGGCGGCGACCAAGGTTCGTACATGGACTGGTACGACACCTCGCTTTCAAACGGATACGTCGACATAGTTTTTGAGGGACATACCCATCAAGCCTATTCGTATGCTGACGATTACGGCGTGTATCACATTCAGGGCGGCGGCTACAACAAGGGCATAAGCAAGGCGGAAATACGCCTGAATTTTGCAAATCAAAAGCATACCGCAAGAAATCAAGGCGTCGTGTATAACACCGTCTATTCCTCGTGCAAAAGCGATTCGATAATCGAGAACCTCGTTGCCAAATACAAGGACGAAATCGGCAATCCCGACGAGGTGGTCGCGCGTCTTTCCTCGTATGCGTCGAGCAGCGTAATCGCAGACAAAGTGGCGCAAATCTACTGCGAAAAAGGCGTTGAAAAGTGGGGAAATAAATACGATATCGTTCTTGGCGGCGGCTATATAAAAACGCGCTCGCCCTATTCGCTTTCCAAAGGAAACGTAACGGTGTCGCAAGTGCAAACGCTCTTGCCGTTTGAAAACAAAATCGTACTTTGCTCGCTCAACGGCACGGAAATCAACAACAAGTTTATCCATTCCACAAACAAGGAATATCACGTTGCGTACAGCACGTACGGCAACGGCGTGAAAGACAGCGTGCTCTACAACTCCAAAAAGACCTATTACGTCGTCACGGACACGTACACGTCCGATTATCATCACCTGACGGTGATAGACAGCTTGGGCGACGACGTGTTTGCTTGGAACTTGCTTTGCGACTATTTGCGACAAGGCAAAACGTTTTAATCGGCTTGTCAAAACAAACGAAAAATAACGAAAACGGCACTTAATGTGCCGTTTTTGCATGTATAAAATGTTTATGTTGTAAAAATATGTGGTGTTATCGTTTGTTTGATTCGTATTGTTCAAACAGCTTTTCAAATGCGGGAACGGAGCGTTTTATCATATCGTAGCTTACGCAATACGCAATACGCACGTAGCCTTTTGCGCCGAAATCGTCGCCGGGGACGAGAAGCAATCCAAGCTGTTTTGCCTTGTCTGCAAAAGCGTTCGCATCGTCTTCAAGAGATCTTACAAACAGATAAAACGCACCGTCGGGACGTACGCAATCGTAGCCGATTTTCGTAAGCGAGTTGAAAAGCAAGTCGCGGTTTTGACGATAAGCGTTTAGGTTCGGCAAGGCGTCCACGCACTTTTCGATGACTTTTTGATAGGTGGACGGAGCGCATACGTAGCCGAGTGCGCGTCCTGCTCCGCATATGGCAAGATAAAGGTTTTTTGCATCGTCGGCTTTCGGGGATACCGCAATATAGCCTATGCGTTCGCCCGGCAAAGACAAGGACTTGGAATAGCTGTAACAGACAATCGTATCGCTGTAAAAATTCATGATATACGGCACTTCGACATCGTAGGCAAGTTCACGGTACGGTTCGTCCGCAATTATAAAAATACGGTGTCCGAATTCTTTGCTTTTACGCGTTAACACGGCGGCGATTTTTTCAATCGTATCTTTCGAATACACGACGCCGCTTGGATTGTTGGGGGAGTTGACGATGACTGCCGCCGTGTTTTTGCCGATTGCTTGTTCTAGTGTCGAAAGGTCGGGAGTGAAGTCCTTTTCGTCATAATCCGCAATCACGGCTTTCCCGCCTGCCGATTCGATGAAAACTTTGTATTCGGGGAAGTACGGCGCAAGTACGACGAATTCGTTGTTGTTTTCGTTGAGCGCGCGTAGAGTTATGCAAAGGGACGCCGCCGCGCCGCAAGTCATATATATCAAATCTTTGCCGACGTCTACGCCGAAACGGCGAGAAATATTCTTTGCAACCGCTTCTCTGACGGCAACGTCGCCTTGCGCCGAAGTGTAGCCGTGAAGTGATTCGCAAGAGTTTGCAAGCTCGACAAGAGCGTCTTTTACGCAATCGGGCGCGGGAACGTTCGGGTTTCCGAGAGAAAAGTCAAAAACGTTTTCCGCTCCGACTTCATTTGCGCGTTTTTTGCCGTACTCGAACAATTCTCTTATGGACGAACGCTTGCTGCCAAGCGCGTACATGTCTTTGTTGAACATAACTCACCTCGTATTTTATGAGATTATACCACTTGTAACAGCGTTTTTCAAGTGATATAATTCTTGCAGAGAGGCTCATATGGCAAACGAAATGGAAAACGGCAATTTGAAAGCACTAAGCAAGTTGAAAACGGCGATAGAAAAATCAAACCGTATCGTCGTACTGACGGGTGCGGGGGCATCCGTGCCAAGCGGTATTCCCGACTTTCGCAGTGCGCACGGCTTGTATGCCACGTCCTTTGGAAAATATCCTGCCGAAACGGTTATCTCGCACGACTTTTTCATGATGCATCCAAAAGAGTTTTACGACTTTTACAAAAGCAAAATGGTTTATCCCGACGCAAAGCCGAACGCAATGCACGCTCTTCTTGCACGGCTTGAACAGTCGGGGAAAATAGAGGGTATCGTCACACAGAACATAGACGGCTTGCACCAAGCGGCAGGCAGCAAAAAGGTGTTTGAATTGCACGGCTCTATATGGCGCAATCGGTGTGAGAGATGCCGCAAGTTTTTTGACCTAGATTATATTTTGTCAAAAGAGGGCGTACCGCATTGCGACGAGTGCGGAGGGATAATAAAACCCGAAGTGGTGCTGTACGGCGAAAATCTTGACGAAGACGTATTGCGCGGAGCGATACGCGCGATTCAAAGGGCGGATATGCTCATCGTCGTCGGCACTTCGCTCGTGGTATATCCTGCGGCGGGACTTGTGGGATACTTTTGCGGAAACGTCACTGCGGTGATAAACAAATCAGGCACGTATTTCGATTCTCAAGCGGACGTTTTGCTGAACGCCGATTGCAGAGAAGTCGCAACGTGGCTGGATAAAAACTTAACGATATAAATGCAAAACAATGTGCTTACCTATGCAAAAACGGCATTTTAAATGCCGTTTTTGCGTTTTTTTGTTAGTTTTTTAATTTGCGGAGATATAGATTGTTAAGGTGTGTTTTTGCTTATATTACGGTGACGCTTTTTGCAAGATTTCTCGGCTTGTCGGGATCTAGTCCGAGGCACAAAGACGCAGTGAGCGCAAGCGATTGCAAAGGAATAACCGACAAAACAGGCAACAATAAATCGTCACTTATTCGAGGCAACTCGTAGGTTTTGTTTGCGCCCGTTTCGCCTATGCTTTCGATTGCGATTACGTATGCTCCGCGCGATTTCAGTTCGCTTACGCTTGCCTCGATTCGTTCCTTGTCCTTGCCGTTTGTCGCAACGACTATGACGACGCTTTTGCCGTCCACAAGTGCGATGGTGCCGTGTTTGAGTTCGCCCGCCTGATATGCATCGGTCATTTTGTAGGTGATTTCCTTAAATTTGAGCGAGCCTTCTTGTGCCGTTACGAAGTCTATGCCTTTGCCGATGAAAAACAGTTTTGCTTTTTTGATTTTGTCCTCGTAAAGAGATACGGCGCATATATCTCTCGCGCAATTTGCAACGCGCGTTATTTCGCCTTTGGATACGCGTTGGCCTACGCACGCTTTTGCCAAAATATAAAGTGCGAGCAATTGGCACACGTAAGACTTGGTTGCGGCAACCGCAACTTCCGTGCCTGCGCCCAAATACAAAGTTTCGTCCGCCTCGAAAGTTATGCTGCTTGCCTCGACGTTAGTGAGAGCAACGGTTTTGCCGCCTTGCGCCTTGCAGCGTTTGAGCGCAAGCAAAGTGTCTGCGGTTTCTCCGCTTTGCGTTATGAAAACCCCTGCGACTTTTTCACCGCAAAAACGCACCTCGTCAAATTCGCTTGCAACAACGCACTCGCAAGGAATATTCAGTATTCGCTCGAAAACGGCTTTGCCGTAAAGCCCTGCGTGGTATGCCGTGCCGCATCCGCAAAATATAATTTTGTCGGCGTTTTTTAACGTTTCGAGAACGCTGTCGTTCAACCCTTGCGATATTTGTTTGAAAGTCCTTAAAAGCGCACGCGGAATTTCGTCTATTTCCGAGCGCATATGACAAGAACACTCTTTGGGAGCGGTGCGGTTGATTTTTATGGGCTTTTTGACAACGGATTTGCCGTCCTTGAAGAATTTTGCCGAGTGGGGCGTTATTTTCGCACATTCGCCGTCGCTCAAAATTACGACGCTTTGCGTGTATTTGCCAAGTGCGAGGGTGTCGCTTGCAACAAAGTTTTCGCCTTCACCCAGCCCTACGGCAAGGGACGCGCCGCAACGCCGCATATAAATTGCTTCTTCGCCTGCCTTTATTGCAAGAAAAGTTGTCGCGCCTTCCAATTTTTTGCCGACGTTTTCTATCGCCTTTTCCATATCGCAATCTTCGAGGGCAAGCAGATGTGCGATGATTTCGCTGTCTGTGGACGACGAAAACGGTATGCCTTTTTCGATGAGCTCCGCTTTTAAACTCCGAGCGTTGCTTATCACGCCGTTATGCACGATTGCGATTTTGCCGTCAAAGGACAAGTGCGGATGCGCGTTTTTCTCGCACACTTTGCCATGAGTTGCCCATCTTGTATGCCCGATGCCAACGCCGGCATTTATATCTGGCACTTTGATTTCAAGCCCTTTTACCCGTCCCGTCGTCTTGAATATCTTGATTTTTTTGTCCGTCGCAAGGGCAATGCCGGCGCTGTCGTATCCGCGATATTCAAGGGCTTTAAGCCCGTCTATCACAACGTCTTTTGCCGATTGTCGTTCACCGACGTATCCGATAATTCCGCACATATTTTATTGTATGCGCACGCTCTTTCACTCGTGCTTGCTATTGACACGCACGCGTTTAGTTGCTATTATTCTATAAGAAAATAACTCGATGTCGGAGGTATAAATGAGATTTTCTCAAGAGCTTGCTCCATGCAAAAAAGAGAACACGATTATCGTCGGCGACGTGCGCATAAGCGTGCTTTCGGACAGAACGTTGCGTATAGAAAAGGGCAGTTTTACCGACAAACGCACCCAGTTTGCTTTTTGCAGAAATTACGCAAATCCGCAGTTTAAACATGCAAAAAACGGTGATGAAATGTCGATTGAAACGCAAACTTGCGCTTTTACCGTCAACACGAAAACGCTTGCTTCGTCCGTAACTTTCAAGGACGGAGAGAGCGCGACTCCTTCAAACGCATTTAACCTCGGCGGTACGGCAAGGACGCTTGACGGCACTTTCGGAGTGCTGGGCGGATGGAAGGGCAAGAGAGAAAAGAAAGACCATTTTTGCCTCGCTCATATCAGAAAAGGCATTTTTGCAACCAACGGCGTTAGCGAAATCGACGACTCGTCGTCCGTTCTTTTGAACGTAGACGGCAGTGTTTCCCCTCGTCCGACGTCTTGCGTAGACAAGTATTTGTTTGCTTTCAAAGACGATTATCTCGGCGGACTCAAAGAGTTCTATTCGCTTTCGGGATTCACTCCGCTTTTGCCGAAGTACGTGTTGGGCAACTGGTGGTCACGCTATCATGCCTACACCGACAAGGAATATCTTGCCCTTATGGACGAATTCGAGGACAAAAACGTTCCGCTTACGGTTGCCACGATAGACATGGACTGGCACATCGTAACAAACGTTCCCAAAGACGCAGACTACAAGTCTTTTCAAGGCGCAGGGTGGACAGGCTACACGTTTGAAAAGGAATTGTTTCCCGATCCCGAAGGATTTTTGCAAAATCTCAAAGGCAGAAATCTTGCCGTAACAATGAATTTGCATCCGCGCGACGGCGTGAGATATTTTGAACAGCAGTATCCCGATATGGCGCGCGCTTGCGGCGTCGATCCGCAAACCAAACGCACTATAGAGTTCGATCTCACCGACGAGAAATTCCGCAATGCGTATTTCGACATTTTGCATCATCCATACGAAAAAATGGGAGTGGATTTTTGGTGGATAGATTGGCAGCAAGGCACGAAGTCCAAGATGAAGGGGCTTGATCCGCTGTGGCTGCTCAATCACTATCATATGCTCGATATCAACCGCGACGGCAACAACAGCGTAATTTTGTCGAGATACGCGGGGATGGGCTCTCATCGCTATCCGCTCGGATTTTCGGGGGATACGGTGGTGTGCTGGAAGAGTTTGAAATTCCAGCCGTATTTCACTGCGCTTGCGTCAAACGCAGGCTACACGTGGTGGTCGCACGACATCGGCGGACACCTGTTCGGCAAAGGCGACAACGAGATGTATTTGAGATGGTTGCAATTCGGCGTATTTTCACCCATAAACCGCCTGCATTCAAGCAACAAAGGCATGAGCAAAGAACCGTGGAATTATCCTCAGGTCGAGAATATCGCGGAGGATTTTTTGCGCTTGCGCCATAGACTTTTGCCGTATTTGTACACCGCAAACGTCCACACCGCAACGGAGGGCGTGCCGCTTGTTTGCCCGACGTACTACTATTGTAAAGACAGCCGCTCATACGACAAAAAGTGGCAAAATCAGTATTATTTCGGCGAACAAATGTATGTTTGCCCCGTTACGAGCAAGGGCAAAAACGGCGTTACTAAGCAAACAATCTGGCTTCCCGACGGAGTGTGGTTCGACTTTTTCACGGGCGAAAAATACGAGGGAGGAAAGGAATATACGATCGAGTGCCCGTTTGAAAGATACCCCGTGTTCGTTAAGGAAGGCGGCATAATACCGCTTTTGCACGCAAACGGTAATTCGACGGAATTCAAGGATATCGAACTCAAAGTTTACCTCGGAAACAACGTGTACACCATGTTCGACGAGCAAGGCAAAATCTCCGTCGCAATGAAAAAAGACGAGAGCGGATGCGACGTCATAATCATTCCCGACGGCGTGAAAACCGAAAGTCTAACGGTGTCTTTTGCGGGTATTAAGGACGCGGACGTTTTTGTAAACGAGCAAAAATCGTCGCTTGAAAACCTTGCAAAAATGCCCTGCAAGCCCATGAAAATTCGTGTCGAAAACGCAAGATAAATGACGACGAACGACAGAATATGCAACGCGTTTGCAAAAAATATTTGATTTTTGAGAAAAACGCTTGACTTATTTTGTTATATTTAATATTATTATCAAGCATATTTTTGGAAGAAGTACGGAATGCGAGAAGAACTAGCCCCTCCGATCGAACCCTTGCTCTTGCGAAAACAATTTTTTGGAGGTTAGCACAATGGCTAAGGATTTGTCTACAATGGCAAAAAACAATAAGTCTTATATGGCAAAGCCCGGCGAAGTGGAAAGCAAGTGGTACGTTGTCGATGCAACCGATATGGTTCTCGGCCGCCTTGCGTCTCAAGTTGCTTCTATCCTTAAAGGAAAGAACAAACCCGAGTACACTCCCAACGTCGACTGCGGCGACCATGTTATCATAATCAACTGCGAAAAGGTCGTTCTCACAGGCAAGAAACTCGAGGACAAATACTATCGTTATCACACAGGTTACATCGGCGGACTCAAAGAGATCCAATACAAGAAATTGATGGCTGAAAAGCCCGAATTCGTCGTGTACAAGGCAGTCAAGGGCATGCTCCCCAAGAACACCCTCGGCGCAAAAATGCTCAAAAAGCTCCGCGTTTACGTCGGTGCAGAGCATGACCATCAGGCACAATGCCCCGTTGAGCTCAAACTCAACTGATAGAGAGGTGAAATATGGCTACTAAGAAAACCAAAAAAGTTCAATATCTCGGCACAGGCAGAAGAAAGACGGCTATCGCAAGAGTTCGCCTCGTTCCCGGTGAAGGCACCATCGTCATCAACAAGCGCACTCTCGACGAGTATTTCCCTCTTGACACGATGAAGCTCATCGTCAATCAACCCCTCGTTGCAACCGGCACTTCCGACAAGTTCGACGTTTACGTCAACGTGTACGGCGGCGGTTACACCGGTCAAGCAGGCGCAATCCGTCACGGCATTGCAAGAGCTCTCTGCGTCGCAGACAGCGAAGCATACAGAGCAACACTCAAGAGAGAAGGTTATCTCACTCGTGACCCGCGTGCGAAAGAGCGTAAGAAATACGGTTTGCATAAGGCACGTAAAGCACCTCAATTCTCAAAGAGATAACTTGCCAAATTCAAACGGCAACATCAAAAGCACGGCATTTGCCGTGCTTTTTTCCATCGTCAGACTGCGGGCGAGGTGCTCACGTACTTCGTGTACGCTCCGCTCCTCGTCCTCGTCTTTCTCGGCTTTTGCCGTTTGCTCTTTGGCAAGACACCTCTTTGCAAGCAAAAAAGCAGTGTTCAAGACGTACAACCAAGCACAACTTCGGTTGTGCTTTTTTCTTTGTCAGGCTGTGGGCAAGGTGCTCACGTACCTTTTGTACGCTCCGCTCCTCGTTCTCGTCTTTCTCGGCTCTTGCCGTTTGCTCTTTGGCAATCAAGAATACCATAATTATATAATATATACCGCGATAGTTTTTCAAACAAAAAAGAAACCGAATATTACCCATAAATAAAAAGCAATAAAAGAAGAAAAAATACGACAAATTTATTAAAAAGTATTGACAGTAAATAAAATTGATGCAATAATAAAAATACAAAATATAGGAGGTGATCATTTATGGAATGGTCTACAGTAAAAATATCAAAAGATAACAAAGGAAGAAACACACCATTTGCCAGTGTTGGTTTTGGTAGAATATCGTTGAGCGCTGCTGCTTGTGAATTGATTGAAGATTATGAAAAGTATGATTATGCTGAACTGCTAAAAGCAAGAGACAACTTTGACTGTATAGGGGTTAGATTTTTGAAGGAGAGTCAACCTGATACTATCAAAATTTCACGTAAGGTTATAAATGGTAAAACCATTTCTGGTGTATCGATTGAGAATAAAAAGACTATTGAAGATTTGTTTGGCATGAATGGCATTGCAAAAAAGGTAACCCGTTTTAATGTTCAGAAAGATAATGATTCCAATAATATATTGATTATTATGCTAAAGTGACAACTATATTACAAGGAAAAAGCACGGCGATTTGCCGTGCTTTTTGATATAAAGAGTGTCGATAAAAGGTGCGTTTTCAGGCTTCTTTTCTATATTCGGGGCAGGGTATAAGCTCTTGCTTTTTGGAGCGGGTTAGGATGAATATCGTCAGCGTCACGGCAAGCGTAACGAGTTCCGCAGCCGGGGTTGCCAGCCAAAGCCCCGTCATCTTCCACAGATATGAGAAGAGGTATGCAATCGGAATGATTGTCACAAGACCTCTCAAAACGGTTATGAGCTGGGCATAGCCGCCCTTGTTGGACGCTGAAAAGTAATATGAAAACAGCAGATTGAAGCCGGAGAAAAGCGAAGAGATGAAGAACAGTCGCATTCCGAGCGTGGCGGCGTCTTGCAGCTCTTTTACGCCTTGCGTGTTGAAGATGCTTGCGATTCCGTTCGCCCCGAAGAATATTGCAATATACAACACGACGGCAACGGAGGCGACGGTGATGAGGGCGTAGCGCAGTATGCGACGGATTTTTTGATGATCGCTTTGTCCGTAGCTGAAACTAATCATGGGTTGAGTGCCGTTTGCAATGCCGTTGAAAACCGAGTTGACGACATAGAATACATTGATAATAATTGCGTATGCCGCAATCGCAGTGTCGCCGCCAAGACGCTTAAACAAACCGTTGAACACCATAAGGACTGCCGCAAAAGACAATTCGTTGATAAACGGAGCAAGCCCCAGCGAGCATATTCCGCCATACGTGCGCAAGGAAAGTTTTGTTTTTCTGCAATGGAATGTGTTTTTCTTGCGAATGACATGCAAAGAAAGGATAAGAATGCTCACAATCGGAGAAAAGCCCGTGGCAAGTGCCGCTCCGAGCATATCCAAATTGCACGGAAACACCAGAACGTAGTCGAATACTATATTGAAAAGATTGCCCGCAAGCGATGCAATCATCGCAAGCCTCGGCGCGCCGTCGTTTCGTACAAAGTTTTGAAAAACATTGCTGAACATAAAGAACGGAGCAAAGCAAAGGATAATCTGAACATATGTGTTGCTGTATTCGAGGGTGTCGCCTTCCGCGCCGAGAAACATTGCCATAGGGCGTGACGCAAATAAGCCGAGCATAACAAAAACAATCGCAAAAAGCGCAACGATAAAGACCGTGTGAGTAAAGACTTTGTTTGCTTCGTTGTCGTTTTGCGCGCCTTTGTGAATGGCAAATTTCGTTCCGCCTCCGACGGCAAACATCATGCCTATGGAAAACACGAGATTGAATGACGGACTTGACAAATTGAGTGCGGCAAGACCGGTTTGCCCCATCTTGAGAGATATGAAAAAAGTGTCCGCCAAAATGTAGCAACTAAGACCGATCATCGCTATCACGTTTGCCGACACGTATTTTGTAAATTCTTTCAATACGCTTGTGTTGTTTGTGTTTTTCGTCTGTTCTTTCATCTTTTCCAACAAAAAAACGCCATGCTTTCGTGTCTTCAAAAAGGCCTAACGACACGACGCTGACGCGCTCACCCGGCGATGAGATTGTTTTATTCGATTACTTGGATTATATAAGACGGGTGATGTGTTGTCAAATGCTTTTTTTTTGCCAAATCGCACAAATGAAAAAATCCGCCGAAAAATCGGCGGATTCGGATGCGGAAGTTTAACATTAAATCGATTTAGTCGTTGTCATCCGATTTGCAGTCGCTATTTGAAGAAGTCAGGTCGATTTTAACGGAGCTTTTCTTTTTCGATGCGGCTTTGATTGGCTCTACAACTGCGTAGTATGCGGGGATAATCGCAAAAATTGCCCAGTAAGGATGCCACAATCCCCAGCCGCAACCGAGAAGCAGATATACTCCCGTGACGATAAACACGACAGGGAATGAGGACGGATTGCGCTTGACAATCGTGTCGAATATCCCGCCGACAATGAACGGTACAAAAAATAGCAACCAGCCCGGATGCCACAGAGTGCAAAGGAAGCCGATGAGAAGATATGCAACGGTGCAGAGTAAAAAAGTTACGCCGTTGACAATGCTCCTGACAACCGCATTGCGCTTTTCCTTTTTGTTTTCAAACACCACGTGTCCGTTTTCGATGTGCACGGTGTTGTTTTGGATGTGTTCGTCGTCATCGTCATCATCGTCGCCGACGACTTTTCCGTTCACGGTAGTCTTGCCGTTTTCAACGTGAATATCGCCCACGATTTTGTTGACGAGCTTTGCGATGCCGCCTTTTATCACCACGTTCGAGCCGTCTTTGTCATGCACGTGAATACCGTTTTCGTCGATATGCACTCTGTCTCCGTTTTCTTCATAATCGAACGATGAAGTGTCGTTTTTGTCGTCATCAACTGTCGATTGTGCGTTTTCGTCGGTATTTTCATCCTGCGTTTGCGCTTGACTCTCTTTTGATTCTTCACCCGGTTTCGCGGGGGTATAATTCAAAAGTTCGTCAAGGCTTACGCCGTAAAGTTTTGCAAGGGCGATAAGGTTGTCCGTGTCGGGAGAACTCTCCGATCTTTCCCATTTGGATATTGCTTGTCTTGATACGTTGAGCTTGTCCGCAAGCTCGTCTTGCGAATATCCGTGTTGCTTTCTCAGTTCGTATAATCTGTTTGCGGTTGTGATGTCCATATTCAAACCTCGCTTGTGTTTTTGTGCCTTTATTTTGGCGCAAAGAGGTCGGTTGCCGCCACCCATTTTGATTGTCAATTGCGCAACTTCTGGTTGCATTTTGCAAAAACACGCCTATTTTCGCGGTTTTGAGCCGATTTTTTGAATTTATTGCAAAAGTGCCGTGGCAAAGCACGCGATTGATTTGCAGTCGCCCAAATCACCCACTTGTTCGTTGGTGGTGGCGGTTATGCCTATTCTTTCGCAAGGAATTCTCAGCACGTGCGACATGTTGTTGCGCATTTGGTCGATATACGGAGCAAGCATAGGACGCTCTGCGATTATCGCCACGCTCACGTTTTGAAGGGCGCGACCTTTGTCGGTTGCTTTTTTGAGCACCGTTTGCAAAAGTTCTATGCTGTCTGCGTCGTCGTAGCGCGAATCGTCGACGGGGAAGAGATGTCCGATGTCCTTTTCTCCTATCGCGGAAAGTATCGCGTCCATAAGCGCGTGCACCGCAACGTCGCCGTCGCTGTGCGCCACAAACGCGAACTCACACGGAACGAGCGTTCCCATAAGTTTTATCCCGCCGCCTTTTTTGAAACGATGAATGTCGTATCCGATTCCGCAAAGAGGAGTTTTCAAATCGTCTTTCGTCGTGATCTTTATATTTTGCGGATCGCCCTCGATGATTTTTACGTCGCAAGCGGCGTGTTTTTGTATAACGGCAATATCGTCGAGATATTCGCCGTCGCATTTTGCATACGCCTTGACGATTATTTCTTTTTTTGCGCAAACGGGCGTTTGCACTCTGCGATAGTCCTCTCTGTTGACGGCGTCCACTCCGAATCTGATACATACGAGCGAATCGGTGAGGGGCAGGAGGGGGAGTGCAACTCCGTTTTCGACCGCTCCGGCAATAACGCTGTTGATAAGTGCGGCCGTAACGTAGGGACGTGCGCCGTCGTGGACTATGACGTAGTCGCAATCGTCCTCGATGGCACGAATGCCGTGTTTTACCGTTTGAGTTCGCGTCGTTCCGCCTTGCGTGAGTGCAATGCGATTGTCTTCGATATGAGCGATTTCAAGAGCGTTCAGCAATTCGTCGCTGTAAGAGGGGTGTATCGCAACGATAACTTTCGACACTTGCTCGAATGTCAAAAACGGTTTGATTGATTCGACAACCACGCAAGAATCTTTGCAGGGGGCAAACAGTTTGTTTTCCATGCCGTATCTTTGCGATGTGCCACCGGCTGTAATAATGACGTTGATTTTCATATTTCACCTTGAAGTTTTTATGCGGAGAATTTCCGCCGATAAATATGCGGGCTTGACGTAATGCGATTATTAATTTAATTAATAATCCGATACATCGTTTCCGCACTTTGCTTGGTTTGATGTTCGTCTACGCTCAACACCTCGAACGACATCGAGTTCGAGCCGAAAGTGACGGTGACTTTGTCGCCGATTTTGACTTCTTTTGCGGGCTTAACCGCTTTGCCGTTGATTTCGATGCGTCCGCCGTCGCATGCTTCTTGTGCGACGGAGCGGCGTTTGATGACTCTCGATACCTTTAAAAACTTGTCTATTCTCATAACAAATATTATATGAAAAACGCGCGTTTAAATCAAGAGGAAACTTATATAAAAAATACTAAAAATTTATATAATTTATATGCGCGCGACGCTTGACAGACTTGATTTTTCAATATATAATGAAAAACTGCGCAATGATGCGGATTCCTACCCCAAAAACACCTCGTTTTTGGGGGTAGGGGGTTATAAATACATCAAGTATTGATAGCAATCCGCAAAAAACGCGTAGATTTCGAAAAAAATTTCGGGCGATGAAAAATTTTTTTTTCGGGAGCGTTCGAAGTTTTTTGAAAAGTCGCAAATTCGGCAATTTTTTTAAGGAGTGAATATATGTCCCAAAGAATTCACAATCAAATGTACGGAACTACGGAAAGACGCGATTTCTCGCAAATCAAAGACGTCCTTCCCATTCCGTATCTCATTGAGGTGCAAAAGAATTCCTACGCAAATTTCATTGATGCCGGCATCACGGAAGTTTTCAAAGATTATTCTCCGATCGTTGACTTCTCCGGCAGATTGAAACTCGAGTTTTTGTCACACAGATTCGACGGCGAACCCAAGTACACCGTGAAAGAGTGCAAAGACCGCGACGCTACGTATGCTATTCCTCTCAAGGTGAAGGCTCGCCTCACCAACAACGAAACCGGCGAAGTGGTTGAACAAGAAGTGTTTATGGGCGATTTCCCGCTCATGACGGATTCGGGTTCCTTTGTCATCAACGGTGCAGAGCGCGTCATCGTATCCCAGCTTGTCAGAAGCCCGGGCGTGTACAACGACAAAGTGCTCGACAAGAACGGCGTACCTCGTTATGCAACCACCGTCATCCCCAACAGAGGCGCGTGGCTCGAATACGAGCAAGACTCCAACGAAGTTCAATGGGTGCACGTTGACAGAACGAGAAAAATCACCGCAACCACGCTTTTGAGAGCGCTCGGCTACGGCACGGACGAGCAAATCATCGACTTGTTCGGCGGGGACGAGATGATTGTCAAGACCTGTGAAAAAGACGCTCAATGCAAGAGCGAGGAACAAGGCAAAATCGATTTGTTCCGTCGTTTGCGTCCGGGCGAAGTTCCCACGGTCGAAGGCGCAAACATCCTCATTCACAACACTTTCTACGATTACAAGCGTTACGACTTGGCAAAGGTCGGTCGCTACAAATACAACAAGAAACTCGCTCTTGCAACGCGTATTGCGGGATACAAGCTCGCAGAGGACGTCGTGAGCAACGTGACGGGTGAAATCCTTGCTCAAAAAGGCGAAATCGTCGACGAGACAAAGGGTAGAGAAATCCAAAACAACGCCGTCAACGTGGTTTGGCTTGCCTACACCGATCACGACGGAAAAGAAAAGAAATTCAAAGTCATCGGCAACAACACCGTAGACCTCGAAGCTTTTGTGGATTGTAACCCCAGAGAACTCGGCATCACCGAAAAGGTTTACTATCCCAACCTCAAAGCTCTCATGGACGAGTTCGGCGCAAACAAAGACGAATTGCTTTTGGCAATCCGCTCCTCCGTCGACGAGCTTGTTTACAAGCATATCACGCTTGACGACATCGTGTCCATCGAGGACTACAACCTCGGCTTGCGTTACGGCTTCGGCACTTGCGACGATATCGACCACCTTGCAAACCGTCGCGTTCGCGCGGTAGGCGAATTGCTCCAAAACCAATTCCGTATCGGTATCTCTCGTCTTGAAAGAGTCATCAAAGAGAGAATGGCGTCCGCACAGGAGAATGCGGAAATCACTCCTCAAACGCTCATCAACATTCGTCCCGTTACGAGCGCGATCAAAGAGTTCTTCGGATCTTCGCAACTTTCGCAATTTATGGATCAACCCAACCCGATTGCAGAGCTTACGCACAAGCGTAAACTTTCCGCTCTCGGCCCCGGCGGTTTGAACAGAGAGCGCGCGAGTTTCGAAGTGCGCGACGTTCACCACTCGCACTACGGACGTATGTGTCCTATCGAAACGCCTGAAGGACAAAACATCGGTCTTATCACGTCTTTGTCCTCTTACGCAAAGGTCAACGAGTACGGCTTTATCGAAACGCCGTATCGCAAGATAGACAAGGCGACCGGCGTCGTCACCGACGAAGTCGTTTACATGGCGGCGGACGAAGAAGACAAATACGTCATCGCACAAGCAAACGAACCGCTTGACGAAGAAAGCAAATTCGTGCGTAGCCGTGTCAACTGCCGTATCCAAAAGGACATCCGCGAAGTCCCCAGAGAAAGAGCGGACTACATGGATGTCAACCCTAAGCAGCTTATTTCAATCGCAACCGCGCTTATCCCGTTCCTCGAGAACGACGATACCAACCGTGCACTCATGGGCTCCAACATGCAACGTCAGGCTGTTCCGCTCCTTAAGCCGCAAGCTCCTATGATTGCAACGGGCGTCGAACATAAGATTGCTTACGACTCGGGCGTTTTGAAGATCGCAAAGCACGACGGTTTCGTAAAATACGTCGACAGCGACAAGATCGTCATCGAGTGCAACGACGGCACGACCGATACTTACATCCTCAGCAAGTTCGAGCGTTCAAACCAATCAACTTGCATAAATCAACATCCTATCGTCAGCAAGGGCGACAAAGTGTACGGCCCGATCTATGACGACAAGGGCAATCTCACAAGAGAAGGCACGGTCATCGCAGACGGTCCCGCAACCGACCACGGCGAGCTTGCGTTGGGCAGAAACATGCTCATCGGCTTCATGTCTTGGGAAGGTTACAACTACGAGGACGCAGTCCTTATCAGCGAAGAGCTCGTGCGTGACGATTTGTACACTTCTATTCACATCGAAGAGTACGAAATCGAATGCCGCGACACCAAACTCGGCGACGAGCAAATCACCAGAGATATCCCCAACCTCAGCGACGAAGTGCTCAAAAACCTCGATGAAGACGGTATCGTCATGGTCGGCGCAGAAGTCAAACCCGGCGACATCCTCGTCGGTAAGGTCACCCCGAAGGGCGAAACCGAACTTACTCCCGAAGAGAGATTGCTCCGCGCAATCTTCGGCGAAAAGGCAAGAGAAGTGCGTGACACGTCCTTGCGTGTGCCCAACGGCGAAAGCGGTATCGTAGTCGACGTCAAGATCTTCACGAGAAAGAACAAAGACGAACTCGCACCCGGCGTTAACAAACTCGTTCGCGTCTACATCGCTCAAAAGAGAAAGATCTCCGTCGGCGACAAGATGGCGGGACGTCACGGAAACAAGGGCGTCGTTTCAAGAGTTCTTCCCAAAGAGGATATGCCTTTCATGGCGGACGGCACACCCCTTCAAATCGTGCTCAACCCGCTCGGCGTTCCTAGCCGTATGAACATCGGACAAGTTCTCGAAGTTCACCTCGGTCTTATCGCTCACATGCTCGACTGGAAAGTCGCAACGCCTGTGTTCGACGGCGCAAACGAGCAAGACATCAGACAGCTTTTCCAACAATGCGGTCTTGTCAACGAGGACGGCGAAGTGGACGGCAAGATCCAACTCTACGACGGCAGAACGGGCGAACCGTTTGAAAACCGCGCGACCGTAGGTTATATGTACTACCTCAAACTGCATCACCTCGTAGACGACAAGATCCACGCAAGAAGCACGGGCCCGTACAGCGTCATCACGCAACAACCTCTCGGCGGCAAAGCGCAATTCGGCGGACAACGTTTCGGCGAAATGGAAGTCTGGGCACTCGAAGCATACGGTGCGGCAAACGTGTTGCAAGAAATCTTGACGGTCAAGTCGGACGACGTGGTCGGACGTGTCAAGACGTACGAGTCCATCGTCAAGGGCAGCAACGTTTCAGAGCCCGGCATCCCCGAATCTTTCAAGGTTTTGGTCAAGGAACTTCAATCGCTCGCACTCGACGTCAAAGTTCTCACCGAGGACAACGACGAGGTCAAACTCCGCGAATACGACGAGGACATCGACTTCGATACGCCTATCGGCAAGAAACACGAGGAACTCAAAGAAATCGATATCCTCGGCGACAACAACATCTTCGGCGATCTCGGCGAAAGCAAGAGCGACACGGATACGAGCTTGTTCGACACCGACGATGACGACGAAAGCATCTTCAGCGCACTCACCGAAGGCACTCCCGATATGAGCGACATCTTCGGCACAGGCTCCGACGAAGAGTAATAGGAGGCGACAATATGTACGAACTCAGCAATTTCGATGCAATTCAAATAGGTATCGCTTCTCCCGAAAAGATCAGAGAATGGTCTCACGGCGAGGTTACGAAACCCGAAACCATAAACTACCGCACGCAAAAACCCGAAAAGGACGGTCTTTTCTGCGAAAAGATCTTCGGGCCTACGCGTGACTGGGAATGCCATTGCGGAAGATACAAGAGAATCCGCTACAAAGGCGTCATCTGCGAAAAGTGCGGCGTCGAAGTCACAAAATCCAAAGTCCGTCGTGAAAGAATGGGACATATCGAGCTTGCTTGCCCCGTCACTCACATCTGGTATTTGAGAGGCGTGCCTTCGAGAATCAGTATTCTCCTCGACGTTTCACCCAAGGAACTCGAACAAGTCGTTTACTTCGTATCTTTCATCGTTCTCGATCCCGGCAAAGTCGGCGAGCTTCGCAAAAAGCAAGTCATCAGCGACAAGGAATACAGAGAACTCCTTGAAAAATACGACGCAAAAGATTTCAGAGTGGGTATGGGCGCAGAAGCCGTCAAGGAACTTCTTATGGAAGTAGACCTTGAAAAAGAAAGCGAACAACTCAAAAACATCATCAACAATTCCGTCGGACAAAAGCGTCTTAAAGCGGTCAAGCGTCTTGAAATCGTCGAAGCGTTCCGTCAATCGGGCAACAAACCCGAATGGATGGTGCTTGACGTGCTCCCCGTGCTTCCGCCCGAACTGCGTCCGATGATCCAACTCGACGGCGGCAGATTTGCAACCAGCGACCTCAACGATTTGTATCGCAGAGTCATCAACCGCAACAACCGTCTTAAAAAGCTCAAAGAGCTCGGCGCGCCCGACATCATCGTGCGCAACGAAAAACGTATGCTTCAAGAAGCAGTCGACGCATTGATCGACAACGGCCGCAGAGGCAAAGCGGTTTCCGGCCCCGGCAACAGAGATCTCAAATCCCTCTCGGGAATGCTCCGCGGCAAACAAGGCCGTTTCCGTCAAAACTTGCTCGGTAAACGTGTCGACTATTCCGGTCGTTCGGTTATCGTCGTCGGCCCCGAACTCAAACTTTATCAATGCGGTTTGCCCAAGGAAATGGCACTCGAACTCTTCAAGCCGTTCATTATGAACAAGCTCGTCGAGCGCAACCTTTGCCACAACATCAAGAGCGCAAAACGTTTCGTGGACACCGGCAAGAATCAAGTGTGGGACATCCTCGAAGAGATCATCAAAGATCACCCCGTGCTTCTCAACCGTGCTCCGACGCTTCACAGACTCGGTATCCAAGCGTTCGAACCCGTGCTTGTCGAGGGTAGAGCAATCAAACTTCACCCGCTCGCGTGCGGCGCGTTCAACGCCGACTTCGACGGCGACCAAATGGCTGTTCACGTTCCTCTTTCCATCGAGGCGCAAGCAGAGGCAAGAATCTTGATGCTCTGCACCAACAACATCCTCAAACTTTCGGACGGCAAACCTATCGTTTCGCCGACGCAAGATATGGTCATCGGTTCGTACTATCTTACCATAGTCAAACCGGGCGCAAAGGGCGAAGGCAACTATTACAGCTCTTTCGACGAGGCGATGATGGCGTATCAAGACAAAGATCTTACGCTTCAATCCCTCTGCTACATCAGAGTGCAAGTGCAAGACGAGGACGGATACGTCCACAACAAACTCTTGCACACCACAATCGGTCGCTGCATCTTCAACGACAACTTGCCGCAAGACTTGCAATTCGTTGACAGAACGATTGCGGAGAACAGAGGTCAGCTCGAAGTCGAAGGCATCCTCGGCGTCAATGCATGCGTGGACGAAAATCAATTCCATGCTCTCGTCGATTTGTTCAGAAGCGAGGAAGTCAACCAAGACTCGTGCGTGCGCGCGCGTTCCATATTAAAGAGAAACGTCACGGACGAGCAAATCGCTCAAATCGCGGCGGCAATCAAAGACGCAGGCGATCTCGACATCACCAACAACAAAGAGTTCTTGCGTGAAATCACGGCTCTTCGTGAAAGCATCCAAAAGGTGCTTGGCAAGAAGGCTATGGCTATCGGCAAAAAGCAACTCAGTATGATCGTTGACAACTGCTTCAAATATCACGGAGCAACCGAAACGGCAGAGATGCTCGACAAGATCAAATCGCTCGGTTACAAGTATTCGACAATCGGTGCAATCACCGCATCCGTTTTCGATATGCACATCCCCGGCGACAAGAAGCTCATCGTTCACGAAGCGGAAGAACAAGTCGTCCGCATCGAAAAACTCCATGCAAGAGGCGTTCTCTCCGATGAGGGACGTTACAAAGAAATCATCAAGATTTGGAAAGACGCCGCAGACAAGGTTGAGAGCGAACTCAAAAAAGGTCTTGACGACTTCAACCCGATTTGGATGATGGCAAACTCCGGTGCTCGTGGTAGCATGGGACAAATCCGTCAGCTCGCAGGTATGCGTGGTCTTATGGCAGACCCGTCCGGTCGTACCATCGAGTTGCCTGTCCGCTCGTCGTTCCGTGAAGGCTTGTCTGTTTTGGAATACTTCATCTCTTCGCACGGCGGAAGAAAAGGTCTTGCGGACACCGCTCTTAAAACGGCTGACTCCGGTTACCTCACAAGACGTCTTGTCGACGTTTCGCACTCCGTTGTCGTCAGAGAACAAGACTGCGGCGACACCAAGGGTACGTTTATCACCGCAATCAGAGATGAAAAGAGTGTCATCGAAGCTCTTGCGGATCGTATCGCGGGCAGATACACGATCGGCGACGTCGTCGATCCCGAAACGGGCGAAATCATCTGCGAAGGCGACACCCTCATTTCCAGCGACAAGGCAAAAGAAATCGACAAGAAACTCACTTCTTACTGGGAGAAGAACGGCTCGGATATGCACCATCAACCCGGCGTGCTCATCCGCTCCATCCTCACTTGTAAGTCCAAAAACGGCGTGTGCGTGAAGTGCTACGGCAAGAACATGGCGTCAGGCAACCCCGTCAAGATCGGCGAAGCGGTCGGTATCATCGCAGCTCAATCAATCGGTGAACCCGGTACACAGCTCACAATGCGTACATTCCACTCGGGCGGCGTCGCAACCGACGACGATATCACTCAAGGTTTGCCGCGTGTCGAAGAACTTTTCGAAGCGCGCAATCCTAAAGGTAAAGCGGTCATCACCGAGAACAACGGCGTTGTGCATATCTCCGACGATCGTCGTGAAATCACAGTCACGGGTCCCGACGGCGAAACCAAAGCGTATGCAATCCCGTACAACGCAAACATCCTCGTTGCAGAGGGCGAAACCATCGGCGCAGGCGATCCGCTCACCAAAGGTTCTATCAATCCTCAAGACATGTTGCGCGCAAAGGGCGTGAAGGGCGTTCAGGAATACATCGCAAAAGAAGTTCAATCCGCATACCGCACCGCAGGCGTCGAAATCAACGACAAGCACGTCGAAGTCATCGTCAGACAAATGCTCCGCAAGGTTCGTATTGAAAATCAAGGCGACACCAACATGCTCCCCGGCACGCTCGTCGATTTGCTCTCTTACGAAGAAGAAAACGAGAAAGCACTCGAAAACGGCGGCGTTCCCGCAACCGCAAAGCGTACTCTTCTCGGTATCACGAAAGCGGCTTTGGCAACGGAATCCTTCCTCTCGGCCGCATCCTTCCAAGAGACCGCAAAGGTTTTGGCGGAGGCTGCAATCAACAACAGAAAAGACCCGCTCCTCGGCTTGAAAGAGAACGTCATCATCGGCAAGCTCATCCCCGCAGGTACCGGCATGAAGTGCTACAAGAACGTTACGACCGTTGCGGCAAATCAAACGCAACCCGCAGACATCATCCTTGACCAACACGTCGAGGACGACATTGAATTAGACTAATGAAAAAAAGATTTTTTACATCTGAAAGCGTGACGGAAGGACATCCCGACAAGGTGTGCGACCAAATCGCAGACGCAATTCTCGACGACATCTTTGCAGAGGACACCTCTGCAAGAGTCGCCGTTGAAGTGTGCGCCACAACCGGCATGGTTATGGTGTTCGGCGAAGTCACGACAAAGCATTATTGCGACATTCCGTCAATCGTAAGAGGCGTCATCAAAGACGTCGGCTACAACGACAGTTCGCTCGGCTTCGATTACAAAACCTGCGCCGTGTTGAGCTCTATCGACGAGCAATCTCCCGACATCGCAATGGGCGTCAACGACGCAACCGACGGCGACGGTAAGGACGATTACGACAGGACGGGAGCAGGCGACCAAGGCATGATGTTCGGTTATGCTTGCGACGAAACCGAGTCGCTTATGCCGCTTCCCATTACGCTTGCTCATGCGCTCACAAAGCGTCTGACCGACGTCAGAAAGAGCGGTGAACTCGAATGGCTCCGTCCGGACGGAAAAGCGCAAGTCACCGTCGAGTACATCGACGACGTTCCCGAAAGAGTAGACACAATCGTCGTAAGTTGTCAACACTCGGAAAACGTAAGCATGGACGAGCTCGAAGCGGAAATCATCGACAAGGTCATCTCTTACGCAATTCCGCAAGAGTACATCGACGACGATACGAAGATCTACATCAACCCGACGGGCAGATTTGTCATCGGCGGTCCCGCAGGCGACAGCGGCGTTACGGGAAGAAAGATTATCGTCGACACCTACGGCGGATTCTGCCCCCACGGCGGCGGCGCGTTCAGCGGAAAAGACCCCACGAAAGTGGACAGAAGCGCAAGCTATATGGCTCGTTATATCTGCAAAAATCTCGTTGCGGCAGGCGTGTGCAAGAGAGCGGAATTGCAAGTTGCATACGCAATCGGCATGGCGCATCCCGTTTCGGTGTACGTCAACACGTTCGGCACGGGCGTTATAGACGACGATTCGCTTGCAAAAGTCGTGCGCGAAGTGTTCGATTTGCGCCCGAAGGCAATCATCGATCATTTGCACCTTGCAGCTCCTATCTATCGCATGACTTCCAACTACGGACACTTCGGCAAAGAAGGTTTCAGTTGGGAAGAAACAGATATGATCAAAGAAGTCAAACAAGCAGTCGAAAAATACAAATTTTGAATACGCGAGATAAAAACGGTAGGATAACCCTACCGTTTTTTCTCAAAAATACGGCAAAAAAATCAATATAAGAACACGTAAAAAGCACGCAAAAACAGCATATAAAACGTGCAAAATACATGCGAAAAAGCGTGCGAAATCACACGAAAAGCGTGCAAGAAATACATATAAAACACGTAAAATCGTGTGAAAAACGAATCGAAAACAGCATAGAAGACATGTAAAAAATCGCAAAATAACCGCAATTTTTCAGTGTTTTTTATGCCAAAAAGCAGGAAATAACCATTGCAAACGGAGAGGAAATGCAACTTGCAGGCGAAATAAAAGACGTTATATTTGCAAGCGCGGACACGGGCTATACGGTTCTCGATATGAAATGCGAGGACTCTGTTTTCACCGTGGTCGGAACTTTTCCGCCTGTGAGCGAGGGTATGAATATAAGAGTCGAAGGCAAATTTCAAACTCGAACGACGTACGGCAAGCAGTTTGTTGCCGAAAAAGTGTGGGTGTCCGCTCCGTCAAGACTGGAAGGCATAAAGAAGTTTTTGGGCAGCGGACTCATTTCGGGGCTTGGTCCCGTTACGGCGCAATCCATCGTGGATATGTTCGGCGTGGACTCGCTTGAAATGATGAAGTATCCCATGGAACTTGCAAAGGTGAGGGGAATATCCTTGAAGCGAGCGACGGAGTTCGGAATGAACTACGCCAAAGTGCAGAAGATGCAAGACGCGGTGATGTTTTTGCAAAATCTCGGCATAAGCGTAAATATGTCCCTCAAAATCTACCGCACCTACGACATAAAGACGGTTGACAACGTGCGCAAAAATCCGTATATGCTCGTTGACGACGTGGACGGAATCGGCTTTGCGACGGCGGACAGAATTGCAGGCGAACTCGGCATAGAAAAGGACAGCGACTATCGCATATGTGCCGCGATAACCTATCTTTTGAAAGAGGCAGCGACAAGAAGCGGACACAACTATTTGCCCGAAAACGAACTTTTGTCAAGCGCAATCACGCTTTTAAATATCGATTGTGACGATATAGAGCAAAGAGTGCGCGACAATATGATGGATATGGTTATGCTCGGCGACCTCGTGAGATACGAAACCAAAGAGCATGCCGCAATCCTTTTGAAGAAAAACTTTAACACCGAAAAGAATATCGCAAAAAAGCTTTTGCAATTGAAGCAAGAAGCGTCCGATTTCAGAGTGAACGTCGAAAGCGAGGTTGCGTCTTTTGAAAGAAGCGCAGGATTTTCTTTGCACGAAAATCAAATCGCCGCCGTCAAGGAAACGATAGAAAACGGCGTGCAAATCGTAACCGGCGGTCCCGGCACGGGCAAGACTACGATTGTCAAGTGCATACTCAAACTGTTCAAGGACTTAGGGCAAAAGGTCGCTTTGTGTGCGCCTACGGGAAGAGCGGCTAAACGACTTTCGCAGGCAACGGGCGAAGAGGCGAAAACCATTCATCGCATGCTGGATTTGGACTACAAAAACGGCGAAGGTCATTTCACCTACAACGAAAATACGCGCTTGCCCGTCGACGTAGTCATCGTTGACGAGGTCAGTATGGTGGACGAATACGTCTTTTCCGCTCTTATCAACGCAATGGAACGCGGCTCGCGATTGGTGCTTGTGGGGGACAAAGACCAACTTGCTTCGGTGGGCGTGGGAAACGTGCTCAACGATCTCATAAAATGCGGAAAATTCAACGTGAGTTATCTCACTCAAATTTATCGACAGGGCGATAAGAGCAAAATCGTCACCAACGCGCACAAAATCAACAGCGGAGTCATGCCCGACATCGACAACAAGAGCAGCGATTTCTTCTTTGAGGAAAAGAATACTAGCGAAGAGATTTGCGAAAATACAATTGCTCTGGTTACACGCAGACTGTCCAAGTATTTGAATATCCCGGCAAGCGAAATACAAGTGCTTTGCCCGATGAAGAGGGGAGTTGCCGGCACGATAAATCTGAATAGAGAACTGCAAAAAATCATCAATCCGCCCTCGCCTTATAAGAAAGAAGTCAAGCGCGCCGATTGCATTTATCGCGAAGGCGACAAAGTGATGCAACTTCAAAACAACTATCAGCAGGAATGGTCGCAAACGGACGGGTTCAAGACCGTGCGCGGAAGCGGCGTATTCAACGGCGATATAGGCGTGATTGAAAGTATAAATACGCAAATCATGCAGTTTACCGTGCGTTTTGACGATGATAAAGTGTCGATTTACGAATATAGCGACGTCGATCAACTCACGCTTGCGTATGCCGTGACCATACACAAATCGCAAGGCTGCGAGTTCGACGCAGTCGTCATCGCGCTTGACGCAAACTATATGTTGCAAACGAGAAACTTGCTTTACACCGCCGTTACGAGAGCGAAAAAACTGGTGGTCATAAGCGGCGCGAAAAAGACGGTTGCGCGCATGATTCAAAACAACGAAACCGCAAGACGATATTCGCTTCTCATCGATCTTATCGAACAAGAGTGGCAAGGCGGTGCGTATGATTGAGCAAAACCGTATCGATGCGGACAACAATAGCGAAATTGAGAATAGAAACGAATCCGTCAAGGATAAAAAGCAGCAAAAGAGAGAAAAAAGAAACGCTCGACTTGCAAAAATCAAAGCGTTGTTCAAAAGGATGCTCGATGCGTTTGACGGTGCGCTTTATCCTCTCGATATAACTTGCGACGCTTGCGGAAACGAACTCGTGGAGGACACGAGGTACAGGCTTTGCTCGGAGTGTATGGAGAAATTGCCGTTTGCAAAAGGGCATATTTGTCTGAACTGCGGCGTTCCGCTCGAAGACGAAAGCGATTATTGCAATCGTTGCCAAAATCAGAAATCCTCCTTTGTCAAAAATCGTTCTCCGCTTGTGTACGACGGTGAGGTGAAAAGATTGATATACAAGCTGAAATTCGGCAAAAAGACGTATATCGCTCAAACGCTCGGCGCACTCATGGCGGACAAGTATCTCGAATGCGGTATGGACGCTGAGATTATCACGTTCGTACCGATGACGGAGAGCGAAGTCAAGAAAAGAGGCTTCAACCAAGCCGAGCTTCTTGCAAACGAAGTGGGCAAAAGGCTGGACGTCCCCGTCCTTCCGGCACTTGTCAAAATCAAAAGCACTTCCGAACAAAAACAACTCAAAGGCAAAGATAGGGCATTGAACCTCGAAGGTGCGTTTGCATGCGTGTTCGAGCAGGTGAAAGGAAGAAAGATTTTGCTTGTCGACGATATTTTTACGACGGGCGCAACCGCAAACGAGTGCGCAAATACTCTTCTCAAAGCGAAGGCAAGAGAAGTGAGCGTGCTTACGGCGGCGGTTACGCGGCTGAAAATACCCGTCGAATGACAATGAATGATTGATATATACGAATTGTTTTGATATAATTTGTATAAACGACCGCGTATGCGTTCCTATGTGCGCGTGCGATACGCAAGCAACGGTTATGATCGTTGCTACGATAACGAACTTGTTTAGGTGCAAACTTGCGTTTGCGCACAATAAATAGAAAGGTGAAATATGGCACTTTTTAACGAAAACAAATTTAAGGTCAGAAAACTCGACAAAATCGCCGACAAAATCGAAGCTCTCGCTCCGAAGTACTCGGCTATGGACGACGATACGCTTGCATCGCAAACCGATGTTTTGAAAAAACGCCTTGAAAACGGCGAAACGCTCGATCATATTCTTCCCGACGCTTACGCAGTCGTGAGAGAGGCGGGCGAAAGAGTGCTCGGCATGCGCCACTTCCACGTTCAACTTATAGGCGGTATCGCGCTTCATCAAGGCCGTATCGCAGAGATGGGCACCGGTGAGGGCAAGACGCTTGTGGCGACGCTCCCGGCATATCTCAACGCACTTACGGGCAAGGGCGTACACGTTGTCACCGTCAACGATTATCTTGCAACGCGCGACGCTGCGTGGATGGGAAAACTATACAGATTTTTGGGACTTACCGTCGGCGTCGTAGTGCCGCAAATGAGCACCGAGGATAAGAGAAAGGCGTATCAAAGCGACATAACCTATTGCACCAACAACGAACTCGGCTTCGACTTTTTGCGCGACAATATGGTTGTGAGAAAGGCGGACAAAGTGCAACGCGAACTCAATTACGCAATCATCGACGAGGTGGACTCGATTCTCATCGACGAGGCGAGAACTCCGCTCATTATTTCGGGCAGAGGAGGAAAGTCCAGCGAACTTTATAAGAGTGCGGACAACTTTGCTCGTCAGTGCAGAGAGGGCGACGATTTTACAATCGAGGAAAAAGAAAAGACTATCATGCTCACCGATCAGGGTATCGAAAAGGCTGAAAGATTTTTCCACGTAACAAACCTCACCGATCTTGAAAACACCGATCTTTATCACCACATACAAGCGGCTTTGAAAGCGCATTTCATTATGAAGCGCGACAAGGACTATATCGTCAGCGACGGCGAAGTGCTTATCGTTGACGAATTTACCGGTCGTATCATGATAGGCCGTCGCTACAACGAGGGCTTGCATCAGGCAATCGAGGCGAAAGAACACGTTCAAATCCGCAGCGAAAACAAAACGCTTGCAACGATCACTTTCCAAAACTTTTTCCGTATGTACAAGAAACTTGCCGGTATGACTGGTACGGCAAAGACCGAAGAGGACGAATTTGAGGGTATATACGCGCTCGACGTCGTTACCATTCCTCCGAACAAACCGTCAAGGCGTGTTGACGAACACGACCAGATTTACACCAAAGTCGGCGGAAAACTCACTGCAATAGTGCAAGACATCATCGATCATCACGCAACGGGGCAACCTATCCTCGTCGGTACGATAAGCGTTGAAAAGAGCGAACAGTTGAGCGATATTTTGAAGCGTAAAGGTATTCCCCACAACGTGTTGAACGCAAAGTTCCACAAGCAAGAATCCGAAATCATCGCGCAAGCGGGCAGGCTCAACTCCGTCACCATAGCAACCAACATGGCTGGTCGCGGTACTGATATTATGCTCGGCGGCAATGCGGACTTCCAAACCAAGCAACGCATGGAAAAGGACGGTTATCCGCTCGAAGTTATCGAAATGGCGTCCTCACCGCACGCAAGTTCGGATCCTGCGATCATTGCGGCAAAAGAGGTGTACAAACATCACTACGACGCGTTTAAGGCGATTTGCGACGAGGAAAAAGAAAAGGTTATCGCACTCGGCGGTTTGCGCATCATCGGCACGGAACGCCACGAAAGCAGACGTATCGACAACCAGCTGAGAGGCCGTAGCGGACGTCAGGGCGACCCGGGCAGCACGGTGTTCTACATTTCGATGGAGGACGACATCGCGCGTATTTTCGGCGGCGACAGAATGAAAGCCATTGCCGAAACCATGCACCTTGGAGACGACGTACCCATTTCAAACGGCATCATAACAAAGCAAATAGAAAAGGCGCAAAGACTTGTCGAGGGCAGAAACTACTCTATAAGAAAGCAAGTTTTGAGCTACGACGACGTTATGAACGCGCAACGCGAAATCATCTACAAAGAGAGAGGCAAAGTGCTTGACGGCATGGACGTGCATGAGCAAATTCTCGATATGATAGACGATCTTGCAGAAGAAATCATCGGATACTATGCCGATTACAAGACCGACTATCAAACGTGGGATTACGCCGCGTTCAATCAATCTCTCGAACAAAAGATGCTTCCGCAAGGCACGAATATTATGACTCCCGAACTTTGCTCGTGCTTTGACGTGTACAAGCTCAAAGACGCTGTTCTGAAAGTCGCGCTCAAAGACTACAACGACAAAATCGAGAGAGTCAAAGCGGACGGATTCGATTTCGGCGAGCTTGAAAGAGTGGTGCTCTTAAAGACGGTTGACTCCAAGTGGATGGACCACATCGACGCTATGGACGCATTGAGAAGGGGCATCGGGCTTCGCGGATACGGACAACGAGACCCCGTCATCGCATACCGCCAGGAAGGCTGGGATATGTTTGAAGATATGGTGTCGAGAATACACTCCGAAACCGCATCGATTCTCCTCAAAATTCACGTGGAGAAGAGAGAGGACGGCACCACTTCGTCCGTAAGACAAAACATCGCGGCAACGCAAAAGAGCGTGCGTTCGGACAAAAAAGTGGGCAGAAACGACCCGTGTCCGTGCGGCAGCGGATTGAAATATAAGAATTGCTGCGGAAAGAACAAATAACGCAATCGATGTTTTATCGAGCAATTTCGCACAAATAAACGTCGTATCGCGCAGATACGGTGACGCTATAACAGGAAATATAAATATGCTGGACTACAACGAACCGAGAAATCAACTTAAAGAAATGCGCACGGAAACGGTGCGTGCCTATGAGAGTATCAACCCATCGAAAATCAAAGACAGAATAAAGGAACTCGAAACCGTACAAAACGCGGACGGATTTTGGGATGATCCCGAAAACGCAAAAAAAGTGTCCAAGGAGATAAGCCAGCTTCAAAGCAAAATCGAGAAGTTCGAAAAGATGATTGCGCGTATCGACGACGCTCTCGACACTATCGACATCGTCGAACTCGAAGGGGACGAATCCGAGGACGAAAAAATACTTACGACCGTGCACGATTTGTCCGAGGCAGTGGAGAGCTTGTCGCTTGCAACGCTGCTCAGCGGCAAATACGACTCGCTCAACGCAATCCTCACACTCCACGCCGGAGCAGGCGGCACGGAAGCGCAAGACTGGTGCAGTATGCTTTACAGAATGTACACTCGCTATTGCGAGCGCACGGGATGGACTTGCACCGAACTCGACTATCTCGCAGGCGACGAAGCGGGCATAAAATCCGTGACTTTCAGAGTGGAAGGCGACAATGCGTACGGCTATCTCAAAGCGGAAAAAGGCGTGCATAGACTTGTTCGTATCTCGCCTTTCGACGCAAACGCAAGACGTCATACGTCGTTTGCGTCCCTTGAGGTTATGCCCGAAATTATCGATACGTCAGAAATCGAAATTCGCCCCGAAGATTTGAAGGTGGACACCTATCGTTCCTCGGGCGCAGGCGGACAACACGTCAACAAAACCGAGTCTGCAATCCGCATTACGCATATCCCGACGGGCATAATCGTTGCGTGTCAAAACGAAAGAAGCCAAATTCAAAACCGCGAAGTCGCAATGCAAATGCTCCGTTCCAAACTCATCGAAAAGCGCGAGCGCGAGCGTGAAGAAGAGGCTGCGCAAATCAGCGGACAGCTCAAAAAAATCGAGTGGGGAAGCCAAATTCGCAGCTATGTTTTCTGCCCGTACACAATGGTCAAAGACCATCGCACCAACTACGAAACAGGCAACGTACAAGCGGTTATGGACGGCGATTTGGACGGATTTATCAACGAATATCTTAAACTTTCATCCATTCAAAAATAAAAGATACAAACGACGTTTTGACGGCATACTTTGTGTGCCGTCACTCTTTGCAAAGAGTTTTGGCTAATATATAAATATTTGCAAAAGCGGTATTCTAACCGCATAAATTCGATTATAAAATAATATGAACAGTTTGCAGAATAAGCAAAATTTGACAGTGCTTGCCATAGAATCGAGCTGTGACGAAACCGCTTGTGCAATCGTTCGCGACGGCAGAGAAGTCGTATCGAACGTCGTTGCGACGCAAATCGAGATTCATCGCCGTTTCGGCGGCGTAGTTCCCGAAATCGCAAGCAGAAATCACACTTTGGCAATAGAGAACGTCGTCAAAGAAGCCCTCGAACAAGCAAATATGACGAAGGACGATATAGACGCCGTTGCGGTCACCTACGGCGCGGGACTATTGGGTGCGCTTTTGGTGGGCGTAAACTTTGCAAAAGGGCTTGCTTATGCGTGGAATAAGCCGTTGTTTGCCGTGTCGCACGTCAAAGGCCATATTGCCGCAAACTACATAGACAGCGACCTGAAACCGCCGTATCTTTGCTTGCTTGCAAGCGGCGGACATACCGCAATAGTGAAAGTCGAAGATTACGAGCATATCGAGCTTATCGCGCAAAGCCGCGACGACGCTTGCGGAGAGGCGTTCGACAAGGTCGCAAGAGTGCTCGGATTGCCCTATCCCGGCGGTCCGGAAATTCAAAAACTGGCGAGAGAAGGGAAACCCGTTTACAACATGCCCGAACCCAAATCGAGTGGGTTAGATGACCTGTATTTCAGTTATAGCGGGCTCAAAACGTTCGTCATAAATTTGGTTCATAATCTCGAACAAAAAGGCGAGGAAATTCCGCGCGCGGATATTGCCGCAAGTTTCCAAAAATGCGCCGTTTCACAGCTTGTGGACACTCTTGAAAAAGTTATAGAAGCAACGGGCATAAAGGACGTTGCGGTGGCAGGCGGCGTCAGTGCGAACGAGGAACTTCGCCGTCGTTTCGACGAACTTGCAAAAAAAGGTTGCAACGTACACTATCCCAAACTCAAATATTGCACGGATAACGCGGCAATGATAGGCTCTTGTGCGTGCTTTATGATAAAGAGCGGCGCGGAAGAGTCCGATTTGTCGCTCGACGCAAAGGCGACGGTTGCTCTCAAATAACCGAACGGTTGCGCTGAAACGACCGATTGTATTGATATATTAGTGCTTTAAAGCAATTTTTGTACAACATCTTGTATTATTTATATTATATATAAATTTTTTACAAGAAAGTTTCGCCAAATGTTTGACATTAATATTGAATGTTGGTAAGATATAAAAGCTTACGAAAACGTAAGCAGTTTTTTGGTGTGCAAAAGAAAATGAACAATGAAAAACTTGAACAAATGCTTACAAACTCTTCAAAAGTTGTCGGTTCCAAACAGGTTTTGAAGGGAATATCCGACTCCACCGTCAGGTGTGTGATCGTGGCGTCGGACGCCGATGCGCAGATAAGGAAGAAAATCGTTGCGCAAGCCAAAGCCAAGGGCGTTGAAATCGTTTACGTTGCTTCGAAGAAGCGACTGGGCGAGAGCGTCGGGGTGGAAGTGAGCGCGGCGGCAGTCGGAATTGTCGAGGCAGAGGCATAGAGTCTTGATTGCACCTGTTGGGTTGCAGGTACATTCGAAAAATCTTACAGGAGGAACAATAATGCCAACCATCAATCAACTTATCAGAAAAGGCAGAGAGAAACAGGTCAAAAAGTCGCTTACGCCTATCATGGAGCAATGCCCTCAAAAACGCGGTATTTGCCTCAGCGTCACGACGACCTCCCCGAAGAAGCCGAACTCCGCTCTTCGTAAAATCGCAAGAGTTCGTTTGGTCAACGGAATGGAGGGTACTGTTTACATCCCCGGCGAAGGTCACAATCTGCAAGAGCACAGTGTGGTTCTTATCAGAGGCGGCAGAGTCAAGGATTTGCCTGGTGTGCGTTATCACATTATCCGTGGTGCTCTTGATACGGCAGGCGTTGCAAAACGCGGTCAGGCAAGAAGCAAATACGGTGCGAAACGCCCCAAAAAATAATTTTTTCGAATGTATTACTAAAATTAGGAGGTTACTATGCCAAGAAGAAGCGGCGTGCCCAAAAGAGACGTACTTCCCGATCCTATCTACAACAGCAAGGTTGTGACCAAGCTCATCAACCAAATTATGCTCGACGGCAAGAAAGGAACGGCGCAAGCAATCGTTTACGAGGCACTCAATATAGCAGCAGCAAAACTCGGACAAGAGCCGATGGACATCTTCAACAAAGCGCTTGAAAACGCAATGCCCATGCTCGAAGTCAAAGCAAGACGTGTCGGCGGTTCAACTTACCAAGTTCCTATGGAAATCCGTCCCGAGCGCAGACAAACACTTGCAATCCGTTGGATCGTGCTCTTCGCAAGAAAGAGAGGCGAGAAGACTATGGACGCAAGACTCGCAGGCGAACTTATGGACGCATTCAACATGACCGGCGGCGCAGTCAAGAGAAAAGACGAAATGCATCGCGCGGCAGAAGCGAACAAGGCGTTTGCACATTATAGGTGGTAACTTATGCCTAGAAAATATGCTCTTGATAAGGTGAGGAATATCGGCATAATGGCACACATAGATGCCGGCAAGACCACGACAACCGAGCGTATTCTATACTACACGGGCGTGAACAGAAAACTCGGTGAAACTCACGACGGTTCTGCAACCATGGACTACATGGAACAGGAAAGAGAGAGAGGTATCACCATCACTTCTGCGGCAACCACGGCTGTGTGGAAAGGACATCAGATAAACATCATCGATACTCCCGGACACGTAGACTTCACCGTTGAAGTCGAACGCAGTTTGAGAGTCCTCGACGGAGCGGTTGCGGTGTTCTGCGCCAAAGGCGGCGTCGAACCTCAATCCGAAAACGTATGGCGTCAGGCAAATACGTACAAGGTGCCCAGAATCGCTTTCGTCAACAAAATGGACATAAACGGTGCGGACTTCTACAACGCAGTCAAAATGATGCGTGAAAGATTGAACGCAAACGCAGTCCCAATCACGTTGCCAATCGGCAAAGAGTCTGAATTCGAAGGCGTTATCGACCTTCTTACGATGCAGGCTTTCTACTATGACCAAAAGGATAAGGGCGTAACTTTCTACACCAAGGAAATCCCGGCAGAGTACAAAGATCTTGCAAACGAGTACAGACTCAAAATGCTCGAAGCCGCGGCAGACTTCGATGAAAATATCTTTGAGAAGATCATCATGGAGGATTACGATTCCATCACGATGGACGAACTCAAAGCCGCAATCCGCAAGGGTACGATAGAGATGAAACTCAATCCCGTTCTCTGCGGAAGTTCTTACAAGAACACAGGCGTGCAACTCATGCTTGACGCGGTCGTCGATTTTCTCCCCGCACCTACCGACGTTGCCAGCATCGAGGGTGTCAATCCCAAGACGCAACAACCCGAACTTCGTCACCCCGGCGAAAAAGAGCCGTTCAGTGCGCTCGTGTTCAAGATCCTCACGGATGAGTTTGTCGGAAAACTTTCCTTCATCCGCATCTATTCGGGAACATTGACGACAGGCTCTATGGTTTACAACACCGTCAAGGGCGAAAATGAAAGAATCGGTCGTATTCTTCGTATGAACGCGGACAACCGCGAGGACATCGAAGAAGCGTACGCAGGCGACATCGTGGCGGTCATCGGCCTCAAAAAGAGCACCACGGGCGACACGCTCTCGGACAAAAACAACCAAATCATTCTTGAAAACATGGTCTTCCCGGATCCTGTCATCAAGGTCGCAATCGAGCCTAAATCGAAAGCGAGCCAAGAGAGAATGAATATGGCAATCATCAAACTCCAAGAGGAAGATCCCACCTTTAAGGCTTACACCGACAAGGAAACGGGACAAACCATCATCGCAGGTATGGGCGAGCTTCACCTTGACATCATCGTGGACAGAATGTTCAGAGAATTCAAGGTTGAGGCAAACGTCGGCAAACCGCAAGTCAGCTACCGCGAAACCATCACCAAAGCCGTCAGGGCGGAAGGCAAATTCGTTCGTCAGTCGGGCGGTCACGGTCAATACGGCCACATCGTCATCGAGATGGAGCCGAATCCCGAAAAAGGATTGGAGATGGAAAACGCAATTGTCGGCGGCGTCGTAAGCAAAGAATTTGCAAATGCGGCGTGGGAAGGCATCAAAGAAGCGGCGCAAAGCGGTATCATTGCAGGATATGAATGCGTAGACTTCAAAGTGCGCCTCGTTGACGGCAGCATGCACGAAGTCGACAGCTCCGAAATGGCGTTTAAGATTGCAGGTTCGATGGCGTTCAAAGAGGGTGCGGCAAAAGCAGCCCCGACGCTTCTTGAACCTATCATGAAGGTTGAAGTCGTAACTCCCGACGATTATCTTGGCGACGTGATGTCCAACCTCAATTCAAGACGCGGACAAGTCAAGGGTATCGAGCCTCGCAACGGCGCACAAGTTGTTGATTGCGATGTCCCGCTTTCCGAAATGTTCGGTTATGCAACAAGCCTGCGCAGCATTACGCAAGGCAGAGCAAACTTCACAATGTTGTTTGACCACTATGCAGTCGTTCCCAAGAGCGTTGCAGAAAAGGTCATCGGCGAAGTGAAAGCAAGAGATTCCAAAAAGTAAGCATATATAGATTTAATATTTATATATAAAATACTTTGGAAATAAATAATAAAAAAAACCAAAAAACAATATTGGAGGAAATCTAGTATGGCAAAAGCAAAGTTTGAAAGAACAAAGCCGCACGTTAACATTGGTACCATCGGTCACGTCGACCACGGCAAAACCACTCTTACCGCTGCAATCACGATGTACTGCGCATCCAAGGGCGAAGCTCAAGCGATGAAGTATGACGAAATCGATAAAGCTCCGGAAGAAAAAGCAAGAGGTATCACGATCAACACCGCACACGTTGAGTATGAAACTCCGAAGCGTCACTATGCACACGTTGACTGCCCCGGCCACGCCGACTACGTCAAAAACATGATCACCGGTGCTGCACAAATGGACGGCGCAATCCTCGTTGTTGCTGCTTCCGACGGCCCGATGCCTCAAACTCGTGAGCACATCCTTCTTGCTCGTCAGGTTGGTGTTCCTTACATCCTCGTGTTCCTTAACAAATGCGACCAAGTCGACGACGAAGAACTTCTCGAACTCGTTGAAATGGAAGTTCGCGAACTTCTCAACGAGTACGGTTTCCCCGGAGACGACACCCCCATCATCCGCGGTTCTGCTTTGAAAGCAATGGAAGCAGGTCTTGCAGGCAAGTGGGATGATCCCGCATTTGCACCTATCCAAGCACTTCTCGACGCAGTTGACAGCTATATCCCCGATCCTCAACGTGACACGGATAAGCCGTTCTTGATGCCTGTTGAAGACGTCTTCACCATCACCGGTCGTGGTACTGTTGCTACAGGTAGAGTCGAGCGTGGTGTTCTCCGTATGGGCGACAAGGTTGAAATCGTCGGTCTTTCCACCGAAAAGAAAGAAACAACCGTCACCGGTATCGAAATGTTCCGTAAGCTCCTCGACTACGCAGAGGGCGGCGACAACATCGGCGCATTGCTCCGTGGTATTCAAAGAAGCGAAATCGAGCGTGGTCAAGTTCTTGCAAAACCGGGCTCCATTCATCCGCACACTCACTTCACAGCTCAAGTGTACGTTTTGACAAAAGACGAGGGTGGCCGTCACACACCGTTCTTCGATGGTTATCGTCCTCAATTCTATTTCAGAACGACCGACGTTACCGGCTCCATCAAATTGCCCCAAGGCGTTGAAATGGTTATGCCCGGCGACCACATCGACATGGAAATCACTCTTATCACCCCGATCGCAATCGAAGAAGGTCTCCGTTTTGCTATTCGTGAAGGCGGTAGAACAGTTGGTTCCGGCGTCGTTGCGAAGATCATCGAATAATATTTGTTCTTTCAATAATATATACAATCATGCTCTGCACGGCAAAATGCTTGCCGTGTAGGGCATCCGTATTGACTGAACAAAAAGGAGGCTACTATGGCTCAAAAAGGAGCAAGAGTTAAGGTTGTCTTGGCATGCACCGAGTGCAAACAACGCAACTACAACCTTACCAAAAACAAGCAGAAGCATCCCGACAGAATGGAGCTTCAAAAATACTGCAGATTCTGCAAAAAGCACACCTTGCACAGAGAAACTAAGTAAGGCTGGCTAGGATAGGAGGCAATATGGCAAAGAAAACGCCAAAAACCCAAACCTCAACCGAAGAAACGACAAACAACGCAGTTCAACAAGAAGTTCAAAAGGCTGCCGTGAACGTTGATTCTAAAAACGAGTCTTCCAAAGCGAAAAAGTCCGCAAACACCAAAAAGACGTCCGACAAACCCAACATCTTCAAGAGAATGGGCAAAGGCATCAAAGGTATCGTTTCCGAGCTTAAAAAGGTTACTTGGCCCAAGGGAAAAGAAGTCGGAAAGAATACTGCCGTCGTATTGACAGTGGTTGTGCTTTTCTTCGTCATTCTTTTCGCGCTCGATTACGTGCTGGGCGGTCTGTTCGGTCTTGTCACCGACGGCAAATGGGCAACCATTTTCATTTGATCGTAAGAGGGCAGTATGGAAAATTTGGAACAACCGAAATGGTACGTCGTCCACACGTATTCAGGATATGAAAACTCTGTGGAAACCGACCTTCGCAACATGATCGAAAACAACAACCTTCAGGATTATATCTTTGATATAAAGATTCCCGTTGAAGACGACGTCGTTGAAAGAAATGGCAAGAAAAAAGTCATTCAACGCAAAAAATTCCCGAGCTACGTTTTCATCAAAATGATCTACACCAACCATATCTGGTTTATGGTGACAAGAGCACGCGGGGTTACGAGTTTTGTTGGCTCGGCAGGTCGTCCTATTGCGCTTACCGATGACGAAATCAGAAGAATCGGACTTGAAACGGTCAGTATCGAAGACTTCGACATCAAAGTCGGCGACGACGTCAGAATCGTCAACGGCGCACTCGAAAACTTCATCGGCGTTGTCGAATCTATCAGCGCGGAACGCCAAAAAGTCAAAGTTATCGTGGCAATGTTCGGACGTCAAACACCCGTCGAACTCGACTTTGCACAGGTTGAGAAACTTTGAAACTCGCACGCAAGTGCATCATCTTAAATCGCGTCTGCAGGACGCAAGTCGCAGGACTATAATCTTCGTGGGAGACGGCAAATCCATTCATACCGTCGCAAAACCACGCTAGTCAGGAGGATTTATGGCTAAGAAAATTACAGCAGTTGTAAAACTTCAATTGCCCGCCGGCAAAGCAACTCCCGGTCCGCCCGTAGGTTCAACGCTCGGCCCTCACGGCATCAACATTGCAGGTTTTACTAAGGAATTCAACGAGAAAACTTCCAAAGACGTCGGCTTGATTATCCCGGTTATCATCACCATCTATCAAGACCACTCTTTCACTTTTGTGCTTAAAACACCGCCGGCGCCCGTTCTTATCAAGAAGGCATGCGGTTTGCAAAGCGCATCGGCAGTCCCCAACAAAACAAAGGTTGCTACTCTCACAAAAGAGCAACTTCGTGAGATTGCTACTCAAAAAATGCCCGACCTTAACGCAGCAAACATCGATACCGCTATGAGCATGATCGCAGGTACCGCACGCAGCATGGGCGTTCTTGTGGAAGAATAAGGAGGTTCGTATGAAACGCGGTAAACATTATATTGATTCGAAAAAACTCATCGACAGCACCAAACTTTACGAGAGCCAAGAAGCTATTGCTCTTGCCGTTCAAACCGCAAAGTCCAAATTCGATGAAACGATAGAATTGCACGTCAAACTCGGTATCGATCCCCGTCACGCAGATCAACAAGTCCGTGGCGTTGTGGTTCTTCCCAACGGTACCGGTAAAACCGTCCGTGTTCTTGCAATCTGCAAGGGCGCAAAAGCGGACGAAGCTCAAGCTGCAGGCGCAGATTTCGTCGGCGGCGAAGAGATGGTTCAAAAGATCCAACAAGAAAACTGGTTTGATTATGACGTCATCGTCACAACTCCCGACATGATGGGCGTTGTCGGTCGTCTCGGTAAAGTCCTCGGTCCTAAGGGCTTGATGCCTAACCCCAAGTCCGGCACCGTCACCATGGATATCACTCGTGCTATCCACGACATCAAAGCAGGTAAAGTCGAGTACAGAGTCGACAAACAAGCAATCTGCCACGTGCCTTTCGGCAAAGCATCCTTCGGCGTTGAAAAACTCACCGAGAACTTCAACACTCTTATGGACGCTCTCGTCAAAGCAAAACCGGCAGCAGCCAAAGGCGTCTATTTCAGATCCATCTATATTGCAACGACGATGGGACCGTCCATCAAGGTGCTCTATCGCATGGGCTAAAAACTGCGCTATTTAGCGAATAGCATTGTCAAAGCCCCTTGTTCATCAACTCATGTACTAAGTGTACATTAGGGTTGCTGTTCAAGGGGCTTTTTCGCGCTCTTCATCTAAATATCGCAGTTTTTTACCATGAAAAGAGGGGGGATTCATCTCAATCAGACGGTTTTATGATTAAAAATAAGAAAAACGAAAACTTATTCAAAGCATTCTTATACGCGGAATGTGCCTATTCGAAGACGGAATTGGAGTTGCAAGGCGACGACCGCAGCGAACACCGAGCTTGATGGTTAGTACGAGAATGCGTGGCATTCTGTTGCGAAGCCGCCACGCAGGCGAAGTGGCATAAGTAGAGAAATGTCCCTTTCTATGCGAGCGTTGAGTGTGTCCCCACGCGGAGCGGACGCCGTGGGTTCCCTTTTAAGGGGGAACGGCGGTTGGGGAAACACGTGAGGAAGGGGGAAAATTACAATTTAGGTATGTAGGGGAAAGCCCGAAGGGAAGGGGTGATGTTGCATTTAAGGTATACGCACGTTACTTTTGCAGAGGATGAACAAACACGTGAGGAAGGGGAGATTGCATTTAAGTGTATAATGTGTTGCTTTATAAACTGCGTATATCTTGGTTTAGACTATATATAAAAATATATAAATTAACGCAAAGAAATTGTGTGAATCGGTTGACATAGATGCGACAAAAATTGTATTATATATACGTTCCAAAGACAGCAAGTGGCGTGAGCCGTAAGTGAAAACGCTTGCCGAGGATGAGCTGAATACAAAAAGGTATTATTGCGTCATTCTCTTTTGGAATGACGCTTTTAAATTTCGCGACGAAAGTCGCCAACTTTTATAGGAGGTAAAGATGAACAAAGAAGTTCTTGAAGCCAAAAAGCAACAAGTTGAAGACATCAAGGCCAAAATTTCTTCTGCAAAGTCCATCGTCATCGTTGACTACATGGGTCTTACGGTCGCTCAAGATACGGCTTTCCGTAAGGAACTCAGAGAAAACGGTGTGGATTACGCAGTTTTGAAAAACCGTCTTGTCAAGATTGCTTTCAACGAACTCGGTTACACCCAATTCGACGAAGCTCTCAATGGTCCGACTGCTGTTGCGTTCTCATCCACGGATGCCGTTGCTCCTGCAAAGTACGTTGTCAAAAACATCAAAGCTTTCAACAAGATGAAGACAAAGTGCGGTATGGTCGAAGGCGAATTCCTCGATGAAGCAGGCTTGAAACAAATCGCAGAAATTCCTTCAAAGGAAATTTTGCTCTCAAAGATGCTTGGCTCTTTGCAAGCACCCATCTCGAAACTTGCTATTTGCTTGAACAAGATTGCAGAGGCAAAGGCAGAGTAACCATCGCAGTAGCATGACTGCAAAATCAAAAAATAAATTAAACGGAGAAAACTAAAATGGCAGATTTGAATAAACTTATGGAAGAAATCAAGGCTATGACAGTCCTTGAACTCAATGATTTCGTTAAAGCACTCGAAGAAGAATTCGGCGTAAGCGCAGCAGCACCCGTCGCGGCAGTCGGCGCAGTCGCAGCAGCACCCGCAGAAGAAGAAAAGACCGAATTTGACGTCGTCCTCAAAGAAGTTGGTCCCAACAAGGTCCAAGTCATCAAGACCGTCAAAGACGCAACCGGACTCGGCCTCGTCGAAGCAAAAGCAGTTGTCGACGGAGCACCCAAGACCGTCAAAGAAGCAATGCCCAAAGACGCAGCAGAAGCTCTTGTTGCAAAATTCAAAGAAGTTGGCGCAACCGCAGAACTCAAGTAATCTTTACACCTACTATAAGAAAAACGACTTGCAAATTGCAGGTCGTTTTTTCTATGCGACGATGAAAAATGCGCCGTGTTTTTTTTACTTGCGTGTAATATCTATATTTTAAGAAAAACGAGCAATAGATGTCGCTTTTGGCAGTCGCCGGAATAAAAAATTCTTGAATATAAACGGATACTATTGTATAATTATTTTAATATTTGATACTAAACGAGGAACAAATGAAAAAAGTTTTATGTATAGAACTTTCATACGGCTGGGTGCTTTCGCGCATAGACGATTCGAAGTACCCGATCGAAATGCTCAAAGACAAGTTGCTTCGCGCTAGCAAGTTTACCGTCGTGAGTGAATCATATGTTCATTTGACGCTTGAAATGGACGAGAAAGACGTTGAAAAAACAAAGTCGAAAGTGACGAGCTTTTTCACGCAAAAATACGGAAAAGATAGCATTGAAGCATTGACTTTTTCCGATCAGGACGTCGTTTCGGACATTGATGACGATGAAGACGACGTTTACGGCGAAGATACCACCGCAAACGACGAGGGTAGCACTCCTCTTGGCAACACGCTTGAAAAAATCGACAAACTTGTCGGCGCAAATGAATTCAAAGATTTTGCCAAAGAGATTGTGAAAGTTGCGCCTATAATAAAGAAAAAACGTTCGCAAGACGTGTTTGCGGCGCAAGGTTATCTGTTTTCCATAGGCGACGGATGCGGACTTTCGACGTATCTCGAATTGTTTGCAACGCTTGTCGAGGTGCTGGGGCTTGCGTCGATAGTGGCGTTTTCATCCGTCGTGGAAATAAAACTCGATTTGACGAGCAAGCCTGCAGAAGATTTGAGCGTTGTGTACAACGTGCTTGAAAACGGCGATTCCGAGCTTGTGAAATTGCTTTGCATAGACATCGGCAAGTGGATTGACAAAACGGACACGGAGGACTTTAAAAAACTCCTCAAAAACATGCAAAAGGCAAGCGACAAGTTTATATTTGCGTTCAGAGTGCCGTTTGTCGACAAGGACGTGTTGGGCAGAGTTGCGACGTCGCTCAACGATTTGATGAGCGTAAGAGTGCTGTCCATTCCGCCTTTCGATAATGTGCAAACCAAAGAAATAGCAAGGCGCGATTTGCAGAATTACGGCTTGGAAATGTCCGTTGCCGCATGGCAATGCTTTTTCGAGCGCATTGCCGAGGAAAAACGCGACGGTAAATTTTACGGGCTTAACACCATCAAAAAGGTTGTCAAAGAGCTTGTGTACAAAAAGCAAGTTGCTTTGTCGAACGGCGCAAAAGACGCAACGCTTATCGGCGTCAAAGATGCAAGAAAAATATGCTCGTACAAAGACGACAAAGGCGAGGGAATGGCACAGCTCGACAAACTTGTCGGTTGTGAACAAATCAAACGCCAAATCGAAGAAATACTTGCGCAAATCGAACTTGCAAAGACTCAAAGCGGACTTGAAAAGCCGTGTTTGCATATGCGTTTTGTCGGAAGTCCCGGCACGGGCAAAACCACGGTGGCAAGGATTTTGGGCAAAATTCTCAAAGAGAAGGAAGTGTTGCGCATAGGCAATCTGTACGAATACAAGGGCAGAGATTTTTGCGGACAATATATCGGTGAAACCGCTCCCAAAACGTCCGGAATGTGCCGCGACGCATACGGCTCGGTGTTGTTTATCGACGAGGCGTATTCGCTTTACAGAGGCGACGACAACAGTCGGGATTACGGCATCGAGGCAATCGACACGCTCATATCCGAGATGGAAAATCACAAAGACGATCTTGTCGTCATCATGGCGGGATATACCGACGATATGGAAAAACTTATGGACGGCAACAGAGGCTTGAAAAGCAGAATGCCGTACACCATCGAGTTTCCGAATTTCACGCGCGGGCAACTTTTCGAGATATACAAGTCTATGGCGGCGGACAAATTTAAGGTTGCGGACGACTTGTATCCTGCCGTAAAGGCATATTTCGAAGGGCTTAGCGACGAAGTGCTTAATTCAAAGAATTTCAGCAACGCGCGCTTTGTGCGCAATTTGTTTGAAAGGACGTGGGCAAAAGCGGCAATGAGATGCCAGCTCGAAGGACAAAAATCGGTCGTTCTTTGCGCAAGCGACTTCACAAATGCGGCAAGCGAAAAGGATTTCGCTTTCCAAATAGAAAAGAAGATCAAATTGGGGTTTTGATATAGGAGAAAGTCATTATGGCAGTAACGTTGAAACAAAAGCGACTTGCAAAAGACGTCTTCAAATCGCTTTGCGAATTGTTTGACGAAAACAAATTCAAGTATACGAAAGACAAGGACAGACTGTGCGTCGATCTTGTTATGCAAGGCGACGATATTCCGATTGGATTGAGTATCATTGTCAGCGCGGAATTGCAGGTGGCGCTGCTGGTGTCGCATCTGCCGTTTATCGTGCCTCAGGACAGACGCGCGGCAATGGCAGTTGCCGCCAACGAGGCAAATTCGTACATGATTGACGGAAGTTTCGAGATGAACTATTTGACGGGCGAGGTCAATTTCAGAATGACAACTCATTTTGAAAACAGCATGATAAGCAAGGATTTGTTGCGCTATTTTGTGTTTACCGCATGCCAAACCATAGACATGTACAACGACAAGTTTTTGTTTGTGACAAAAAACGATATGACGGCGGAGCAGGTCATTGAATATTTGCATTGAGGAGGTCGCCATGGAAAACGCCAACCAAAAAAACGCACAAATAGTGTTTGATATGATTTCGGATACGCTAAAGGCAAGAAATCTTAAATTTGTCAAACCGGAAGGACAAAAATCGGTGTATTTGCAAGTTGCGGCCGATGAAATGACAATCGGGCTTCTTATAGACGTGGATGAGGACAGACAGCTTATCCGCATGATATCCATGTTGCCTTTTGAGTTTCCCAAGGAAAAACGCATCGAGGGAGCCATTGCCACAAGCATGACCGATTTCAACATGTTTGACGGCAGTTTCGATTTCAACTATGAGAAGGGCGCCGTTACGTTCAGGATTACCACAAGTTTTCTCAACAGCGTTATTTCTCCTGCGGTATGTTTGTCCATGATCGGTCGCGCGTTTACGACGATCGAAGATTACGGCGTCAAACTTATGAAGCTCGCAAACGGACAAATGACTCTCGACCAATATGTCGATTTGTTTGACGAAGAATAAATGGAAAAGGATAACACTTATAAGATGACCTACAAGGTGATCGGCTGGACGTGGTGGGGTGACACCGACTATGTTGAGGCGTCGCTTACGGATGAGGTCGTAGATGCGGTTGTAAAAGAAATCCGCAAGTGCGGATACTGTTTTGGCGGCGATTCGCACCAATATCGCGACGGATGCGTGCCTGTTTTAAGCACGGGGGAAGTTGTGAAATGCAGCATGCGAGAGTGGGGCGCGATTATGTCTATGGCTTTTTTCGACGGCGTTCGTTTTCCGCTTGACTACATGGGCTGGTATATGGATACTTGTATAGAAGATGACGCCTTGAAATACCCCGAAGAAGGCGTGGATGAACACCTTTTTACTCATCCGCACTATTTCAAAACAGGTATAACGCACAAGAGATTCGAGTCGCTCAAAACAAAAGGGAAGGTCCTCCATGTTTTGGCAACGTCCGACGAAAACACCAATGTCGACGTCAGCGATATCGGTATATTCTGGGATTATGGTTGCGAAGATTTCGATCAGCTGCAAGCCAGAGTGATGAAAACCAAAAGATTCAAAAATCCCGAGGAGTTTATTAAAAGCGATGTGTTCGAAAAAACCGACCTTGCCGATCTTACAGGGCATGAACTTAAGGTTGCGATAAACAGCGCATGGGAGAGCGTGCCGATACAAGACGACGAAGAAATCACGGTTTATTATCTTGAACTTATCGATATAATCCCCGACAGAAGAAAAAACGCATAAATCGTTGTTTGCACAAAAAAAGCAATCGCCCATAGAAATGGGCGATTGCTTTTTCATAAGGAAGGTGTGGATATAGACGATGTTGAGTCGTGCTTTTTCGTTGTTTTTTGTTGTAAGCGTTTTGTTGCATAATTGCAGAAATCGCATGTTTATTATGCAAATATTGACATATAAAATATCGTTATTGCAAAATGAATGTTGTTACAAATCAAGGAAATCCACTCCTGCAAGCAAGACGTTTTCGATTTTTCTGTTTTTCAACGAGTAGTAAATCACCTTGCCGTCACGGCGTTGAGAGACTATGTCGGCCGCACGCAAAAGCCGAAGTTGATGGGAACAAGTGGTTTGGTTTATACCCAAAATTCTCGACAAGTCGCTCACGCACATTTCGCTTATGCAAAGAGCGCAGATGATTTTGTTTCTCGTTGCGTCCGAACACGCCGAGAAAAATTCCGCAAGCGAATGTAGTGTTGCATTGCGCGGTATGTAGTCTAGGACGGTTTGCTCGTCAATGTAATCGATTTTGGTTTCCATACTTGCATTTTAGCGCATATATGAGAGTGAAAATTCTGTAACTTTGGCGCATTTTGCGACATATTGTGGTAAAAAGTCAAAGAGGTGGCTATGTTCGAGGACAATTGGTATTTGTTTTTGCTTATCGTGATGATTGTGTTTATATCCGACGGCGATTTTTCAAGGCGCGAAACGGCGGTTATGATAGGCATACTTGCCGCGCTTGCGTTTACGAACTCTACCGAGTCGGACTTGTCGGCCGCTGCAACGACGTCAAACAACTGCTTTTGTAACAAGACGATTACTTAATATAAGTTGATACATTATATACGACATATGCGATAAACAATCGTCGCTGCCGACGGCGGCGATTTTTGCGTTGGAAAAACAAGCACGTTTGATTTTTTCGGCGTTACGTTGGCATTGATTTTGCGTGTAATAAGAGTTATAATATTTCCGAGGTGGAACATGAGCAAAATCGGCAGAAAATCGAAAATCGCACTTATCGTGGTTTTGTGCATTGTCTTTTGCGTCGGCATAGTTGCGGGCGCAATGGCTGGCGTTGCAACGAAAGCAATCGACAATCAAAAACCTGACGAGTTTTTAAGATCATGGATGAGCTACGTGTCCGACGATACGTTGCTGACGGATATAGTCATACCCGGCTCGCACGATTCGGGCACAACGAAGATGATGTGGGCGGCAAAAACGCAGGACAAGAGCATAAAAGAGCAAATGGCTTGCGGCGCAAGGTATTTCGATATAAGACCGCAACTGAAAGACGGCAAGCTCGTTGTGTTTCACGGCCCGATAACGGGCGAGGACGTCGAACCGATAATCGACGATATAAAACAGTTTTTGACTGCCAATCCGAGCGAAACTCTGATTTTGGATTTTCAGCACTTTATGAGCGATGAAACCGCAATCGAGAAAACCGACGCGTTGCTTTCGGACAAACTCGACGGATTGATGGTCGCAAACAAAACGGAGTTGTCCGACCTTGACTTTGTCAAATCGCTCACGCTTGCGGATACGCGCGGCAAAGCAATCGTGTTTTTCGGAAACGTGTTTAAAAATACGACGAATTGCGATTATATAAATGGCAAGAATTATTTGTTCCAACGCAACGGCGACAGCGACACAAGGCAAGGAAGCGGCTTGCAATCCTTCTACGACGGTTCGCTCAACCGCAAGTCGTCGAAGAAATATCTTGCCAATGCAATTCCCAAATACGTGGACGCTTTCGAAAACAGCGAAGGAGGTTTGTTCGTGATGCAGATGCAACTCACCGACCCTATCGCGATAATCGGACCTAAGTTTTACGAAGGTACGCACGACGAAAACGCAACGAGGTTTATTTCGTCGTTGCCGGGCAAAGACTATTTTGGCAGAGTCAATATAATCATGCGTGATTTTGTCGGAGCAGAAAAGTGCCGGCAAATAATTGCACTCAACAAAGACAAAGGAACGATTGCAAACGACAAGCTTTCGGAGTTTGCGAGCAAATGCGCATAAAACACGAAATGTGTTTCAATTCAAAACAAATCGTATTGAAAAACGTTGAAAATCGCATATAACGGTGAAAAACAAGCGTTGAAAAGATGGCGCAAAACACGAATAGTGTAATAAAAATAATAATTTCTGTAAAACACTAATCGTGTTATCGGTTAAAATAGAGGCAAAATGGTAGATTTTAAGGCAAAAATCAAAGACGTACCGGACAATCCCGGAGTTTATATGATGCTTGACGAGCAAGGTCAAATAATTTACGTCGGCAAGGCGAAGAATTTGAAAAACAGGCTTCGTTCCTATTTTTTCAATTTGTCCAATCGCACGGCAAAAGTTATGGCAATGCTCGAACACGTGGCGGATTTTCGATATATCATCTGTGCAAGCGAAGTCGACGCACTACTGACCGAAAACAACCTCATCAAAAAGCATACGCCGAGATACAACATACTTCTTAAAGACGACAAGGCATATCCGTTTTTGCGCATCGACATGCGCGAGGCCTATCCGACAATCGAGCTTGTGCGCAAGCTCAAAAACGACGGAGCAAAATATTTCGGCCCGTACATGCAGTCGGTCAACGTGCGCGACATTTTCGATTTGATTCACACGGCGTTTCAGGTCAGAGATTGCAAACGCGACTTGTCCAAACCGTCAAGGCCGTGTTTAAATATGCACCTTGGCAGATGCCTTGCTCCGTGCGCACGAAAGGTAACTGAGCAAGAATACAAGGCCGAGATGCAAAAAGTCATTGACTTTTTGAAAGGCAACGACAAAGAGGTCGAGCGCGCGCTCACCGAAAAGATGAAAAAGTTTGCCGCAGAGGAGAATTTCGAAGTTGCTCTCAACTATCGCAACAAGCTCGAACTTCTCGACAAACTTGTCAGAAAGCAAGTCAGTGCGTTGCCAAAGGATTTCAATCTCGACGTGTTTGCGTTTGAAACCAACGGCATAGTGTCTGCAATCGGTATGCTCGTGGTGCGCGCGGGCAAACTCGTGGGCGGAGAAAACGTAATCGTCGACTCTTGCGACGAGGATATATCCAGCTATCTTTTGCAGTATTATCAAAACAACGCGCCGCTTTGCGACGAGATTGTCACCGACAACGTTGAAAATCCGGAGTCGCTCGAAAAAGCGGTCAATACGCTGTGTGCGCATACGCTGCGCGTTGTCGAGCCGAAACAAGGGGTGAGAAAACAACTTTTGGAGCTTGCTCATTCAAACGCATACGACGCTATGACAAAGCACGGCACTCAAGAGGAAAGAAAAACCTTGCGCACGAAAGGAGCCGTCAAGCAACTGGGAGAATTGCTGAATTTGAAGACGCTTCCCAACCGCATGGAATGTTATGATATTTCGCATATATCCGGCACGGACAAGGTGGCAAGTATGGTGGTTTTCGAGGGCGGTGAACCCAAAAAATCACATTATCGCAAGTTCAAAATCAAGACGGTTGAGGGCAACAACGACTTTGCGTGCATGAAAGAAGTGCTTATACGCAGGCTCAACGAAATCGCCAAAAACGAGGACGAAAGTTTTTCGTCCGTGCCCGACTTGCTCGTCATAGACGGTGGCAAAGGACAGCTTGCATATGCAATGGAAGCGCAACGCGAAACGGGAAGAGAGGACATAGAAATTTTGTCGCTTGCAAAGCGTGAAGAAGAGGTGTTTTTAGGCAGCGCGCCCACCGATTCTATCGTACTTCCCAAAGACAGCGTGGCACTGCAACTTTTGCAACGTATAAGGGATGAGGCGCACCGTTTTGCAATCACTTTCCATAGAAATCTGCGCAGCAAACATTTGAGCGAAAGCGCACTCAAATCGATACAAGGAGTTGGCAAAACGCTTTGCGCAAGGCTTATAAAAGAGTTCGGTTCGGTGGAAGAAATCCGCATAAAAACGCCCGAAGAAATCGCAAAAATCGACGGGGTTTCGCTTGCGCTTGCTCAAAGAATAATCGCAAAACTAAACGAAAACGGAGCGCCGAATACGGGTGAAAAAGAAGAAAATTCCGATGGCCGAGAATAAAATAACGATATGATTTGCATTGTGGAATTGCAAAATAATAGCAAAAAAGTCACAAGAAAAGGCGATGAAAATCGTCTTTTTTTACACCGTTTTCATATAGTGAATCGTGGACGTAAAAGAGTATATCGCAAAGGAAACGAACGTGTTGGGAGAGTGGAAAAGCGCAAGCGAAATATCGACGTTCAAAGGCGGAGGAAAGGCGTTTGTAATTTATCCCGAAAGCGTGGAAAAAGCTATTAAAACAATAGGCGTTTTGCGCTCCGAAAAGGTTGATTTTTCCATGCTCGGAAAAGGCTCGAACACGCTTGTTTCGGACGGTGAATGTAAGCAGGTTTTGGTGAGCTTCAAGCATATAAACGATGTAAAAATCGACGGGAATTTTGCCGTTTGCGAAGGCGGTGCAAGCGTAAGAAAAGTTGTCGAATCGGGGCGTAAAGAAGGGATTGGCGGACTTGAATTTTTGAGCGGTGTGCCTTGCTCCGTAGGCGGCGCGCTCAAAATGAATGCAGGTGCGTTTTCGTCGAAAATTGAAGATTATGTGTCAAAATTGTATATATTAAACATCGATTGTGCAAATTGTGACGGGATTTGCATTGAAGAGAAATCCGCAAAAGATATAGACTTCGGATATAGAAAAGGAGTGGGCGGCATCGTGTTGAAAGCCGTGTTGCGACTGTATCCGAAAACGGTGGAACAATCCGTTGTCGGAGCAAAGCTTTTTTTGTCGCAAAGGCGCGCCAAACAACCTGTTTTGCCCTCTCTCGGAAGCGTGTTCAAAAACGGCGAAACGGCAAGCGGAAAACTTATTGATTTATGCGGACTTAAAGGCTTGAAAATCGGTGGCGCGCAAGTGTCGCAAAAGCATGCGAATTTCATCGTAAACACGGGCGGCGCAACGGCAAGCGATTATCTCGATTTGGCAAATTTTTGCAAAAAAGCGGTGTTTGAAAAAACGGGAATTCTCCTTGAAGAAGAATATTGTGTTGTGCGGTAGAATGAAAAGAGGCAGACAAGGAGAAAATTGTTTTTGTAAATCTATTGATAAAAAAAAGTTATTATATTATAATGCTATTAAGTTTGCGCATGTACGCGTTTACGCATACGCAGTATGTGCGCACGAAGGCGGTTTATGAAGATTTACGGCGACTATCACACACACACTTTTGCAAGCGACGGACGGTGTTCGATTTTTGCTCACGCAAAAAAAGCGGACGAGCTGGGGCTTGGTGAAATTGCGGTGACCGACCACGGATTTGCCAGCACGATTTTTCATATGACGTTGCGCAAGTGGCAAAAACAAAAACGCCAAATCGCAAACTTGAAATCGAAAGTCAACGTTTTGCACGGCATAGAGGCGAACCTGGTCAACGAAAAAGGCGACATAGACGCTCCTTGCGAAGTGATAAAAGACGCGGACGTTTTGATTGTCGGCTTTCACAGATACATCGGTTTTTGCGGAGAAAAGCGCGGAGGATACGATCGCAAATGGTTGTTTGAAAACGGGTTTTGCTCGCAAAAAAAGCGCGAAAGTCTGATTGACAAAAACACGAGAGCGTATCTTCTTGCCATGGACAAGTTTCCCGTGGACGTGATTGCGCACCTCAACCATCGCGCGCTCGTAGACGTAAAGACGGTGTGCGAAAAAGCGCAAGAGAGGGGCGTTTACGTCGAACTCAACGAAAAGCATCTCGACGCGCTTGAAAGGTATGCAAAAGATATGATCGACAGCGGAGTGAATTTTGTTGTCGGAACGGATGCGCACGACACGAAAAAGCTCGGCAAAACGAGCAAAATCGAAGATTTTATCGCAAAATACGACGTGCCTAGGGACAGAGTGTTCGGCATAGACGGCAAAAAGCCGACGTTTAAAGACAAAAAGGATTGGATTGAAAATGCAAACGAGTTTTAAAGACAGCGCAAGATGCGAATTGCTCGGAGTATTGCCGCAAAAGCGCGACGAAATCATTGCTTTTTTAAGCGCGCTCGCAAAGACGTGCGGCAGTATCGAGATTGCAAAAAAGAGATACAATCTCTGCTTTTGGCTTGCCGACTACGACGAGGGCTTGAAGGTCGTCGAGCTTTTGAAAACTCTTTACCCCGCCGATTTCGAGCTGTCGCTTGACAAGACCAAAACGGGCGCAGAGGCGTGTTCGGTGCAAGTGCCGAGCGGTTTTTCAAAGCAAGCGCTCGAAGATTTCGGACTTATGCAAATCAACGTTGACGAATATTTGAGTTTTGTGGAGGGGATTCCGCAAGACGTGGTCGCCACGCTCGGGTGCAAAGTCGCATATTTCAAAGGCTTGTTTTTGGGTTGCGGAAGCGTGTACGTTCCCTCCACGTCCGAGCAAAGCGAAAAGAGAGACGGCTACCATTTCGAGTTGCAACTGGACGACGACCTCTTTGCCGACGATGTTATGGAGCTTTTGAGCGATTTGCGCATCAACACCCGTATGAGCGAGAGAGGAGAGCATAAGCTCGTTTACGTAAAGGACAAGGACGAAATCGTCAAGGTTCTTGCCGTGCTGGGACTTTCCGATTGCGTGCTGAAACTGCAATCCATCATCGACGAGCGCGAAACCGCAAACAGCTTAAACCGCGTGATAATTTGCGAAACGGCAAACCTTGACAAGACGTTTACCGCGGCAAGCAAGCACTTGCTTGCAATAGGCGAGCTTAAAAACAAGGATATATTCGACACGTTGCCCGTACAACTCAAAGAAACGGCGAACGCAAGAGCGGAGCATCCCGAAGCGTCTTTGAACGAACTTGCCGAGATACTCGGCGTAAGCAAAAGCTGCTTGAATCACAGGTTGCGCAAGATTGTTGAATTGACGAATCTTGCACCGCTATTGAGTGAATAACTTCCTCTCGCGAATATGAGTGGTGATACCACACCCGAACGAAAACCAATTCGGGGCGTACTTATACACGCAATCTGCTTATTCGGAGCGCGAGCCGCAACGGCGGCGAGAAAAGCGAACGCCGAACTTGACGGATAGTACAAGCGACTGCGCCATTCTGTTGCGAAGCCGACGCACAAAGCGCAGTGACATAACAAGGGGACGATACTTATCTATGTGAGTGCTGAGTGTTGTCCCCCGCTACGCGGTCACCGTGGGTTCCCTTTTAAGGGGGAACGGTGATGGGGAAAACACGTGAGGAAAGGGGAAATTGCATTTAGAGTACACACATAGCAAATACAGGTGGGACACCCCGAACACAAACTTATTCAGGGCGCACTTAATAAAACTACAGCTCGTAGGAGCAGACTCAACAAAGGATAGAAAGGATAGATATGACAGATTTCGTACATCTTCATTTACACACGGAATACAGTTTGCTTGACGGTGCGGTGCGACTTTTGCAAGTTGCGCCCGATCCCAACGACCCCAAAAAGACCATAAAAACGCATCCGCTTTGCGAGGCGTTGAAGGCAAGAGGTATGGACGCCGTAGCAATCACCGACCACGGCAACATGTACGGCGCGCACACTTTCGTATCCGTGTTGAGAGCGGACGGAATCAAGCCGATTATCGGGCAAGAGTTTTACGTTGCCGACGATATGTACGCAAAGACGGCGGACGTTTTGAAACAACGCTACCACCTCATTTTGCTCGCCAAAAACATGACCGGTTACAAAAATCTTATGAAGCTGTCCTCACTTGCTTTTGTGGACGGTTTTTATATGAAACCGCGTATCGATTTGCAGCATATAAGAGAGCATAGCGAAGGGCTTATATGCTTGTCGGCGTGCCTTGCCGGCAAAGTGCCTCATCTTCTTTTGCAGGGCAAATACGAAGAGGCAAAGGCGGCGGCAATCGAAATGAGAGATATTTTCGAGCCGGGCGATTTTTACATCGAGCTTCAAGACCATCATCTTCCCGAAGATAAAATCGTGATGAATCCGCTTTGCCAAATCGCAAGGGAAATCGGCGTAAAAGTGGTTGCCACAAACGACGTGCACTACATCGAAAAAGAGGACGCCGACATTCAGGACACGATGATGTGCATCACTCTCGGTTGCAAAAAGAGCGAGATAAACGGCGCAAGATTCGACACCGACGAGTTCTATCTCAAATCGGGGGACGAAATGGCGGAACTTTTCAGCTGGTGTCCCGAAGCGATTGCGACGACGAGAGAGATTGCCGACAAGGTTGACGGCGACTATTTTATCACAAAGCATGCGTCCATCATCCCTAAATACACCAACGAAGAGATGGGGGATCGCGACGAAGCTCAATATTTGCGCGACCTTGCCTACGAGGGCGTAAAGAGAAAATACGGCTACATAAACGACGAAATCACAAAACGTTTGGAATACGAGCTGGGCGTCATCCACAAGTGCGGATTCGACGGCTACTTCCTTATCGTGTGGGACTACGTGCACGCGGCGCAGCAAATGGGTATCCCGGTAGGCCCCGGCAGAGGCAGCGGCTGCGGCTCGATCGTGGCGTACGGCATAGGCATCACCGACATCGACCCCCTCAAATATCAACTCCTTTTTGAAAGATTTTTGAGTGAAGAACGTGTGTCGATGCCCGACTTCGACGTGGACTTCTGCTTTGTCAGACGACAGGAAGTCATAGATTATTGCATCAAAAAGTACGGTAAAGACAACGTTTCGCAAATTATCGCGTATTCGACTATGACCGCAAAGGCTGTCGTAAAGGACGTTGCGCGCGTTTTGGACGTGCCTTACAACGAGGCGGCAAACTGGGTGAAAGAAATCCCCGCGATGGGCAAACCGCTCCTTGCGCAAGTTCTCACCGAAGGCAGCGAATTTTACAGCGAGGATTTCAAAAAGATATACGACAGTAGTCCGACCGCAAAGAACGTCGTTGACGTTGCAATGAAGCTCGAAGGTATGCCAAGGCAGACCTCCATGCACGCGGCGGGCGTGGTTATTTGCGCTGATCCTATCGTCGAACACTGCGCATTGTCAAGAAAAGACGATATCGTAACCACGCAATTCGACAAGGTTATCGTCGAAGAGTTGGGACTTCTCAAAATGGACTTTTTGGGACTTAAAACGCTCACCGACATCGACGAGGCTTTGAAACTCATCAAAGAGGACAAGGGCATAGAACTTGACTTCCACAAGCTCGGATACGAAGACCACAAGGTGTACGAACTCATTGCGTCGGGCGACTGCGAGGCGGTGTTCCAGCTTGAAAGCGGCGGCATGAAAAAGTTTATGGCGCAACTTCAACCGGACAACCTCGAAGACGTGGTTGCAGGTATATCCATGTATCGTCCCGGCCCGATGCAGTTTATAGACTTGTTTTTGGAGGGCAAACGCCATCCCGAAAACGTGCAGTACGCGCATCCACTCCTCAAAGAAATCCTTGAAAACACCTATGGTTGTATCGTGTATCAGGAGCAGGTTATGCAAATCGCGCAAAAGATTGCCGGATTCAGTTTCGGCGGCGCGGACATCATGAGGCGTGCTATCGCAAAGAAAAAACTTTCGGTTTTGGAGCAACAGCGCGACATCTTCTTGCACGGCGGCAAACTTGACGGCGACAAGACGGGCAAGTACGTTCCCGGCGCGGTTGCAAACGGCGTGAGCGAAGAGATTGCAAACCACCTCTTTGACCAAATTTTGAAATTTGCAAGCTACGCTTTCAACAAGTCGCACGCTGCGGCATACACGTTTTTGACCTATCAAACGGCATACTTGAAGTGCTATTATCCCACGCACTTTATCGTGGCTGTCGTCAACAACCGTATCACCAATGCCGACGAAGTGAAACACTACATGAACTATCTGCGCAGAGTTGGCGTCAAGACGCTTTCGCCGGATATAAACCGCTCGCAAAAGAACTTCTCAATAGAGGGCGAAAACGTGCGTTACGGGCTTATGGGCATCAAGAACGTCGGCGAGCAGGCTATGGAATACGTGCTGGGCGAGCGCAAACAAAACGGCCCCTTCAAAGACATCCGCGACTTCCTCGATCGTTGTGCGGGGCAGGTGAACAAACGCATGATCGAAAGCCTTATAAAAGGCGGCGCGCTCGACTGTTTCGGCAAGACCAGAGCGACGCTCATGGCGTCTTACGAGCGCATTATGGACACCGTTTTGGCGGACAAAAAGAACAAACTTTCGGGGCAATTGTCCTTGTTTGACGAGCTTATCGAGGACGAGGAAATCAAATATACCGAAACCGAGGAATATCCCAAAGCGGACATCCTCAAATACGAAAAAGAAGTGCTTGGCATGTACCTTTCGGGACATCCTCTCGACGACTATCACGACGACAGGCACGAGTTCGATTTCGACACGAGCATGCTGTATGTCGAGGAAGCCGACGAGGACGGCAACGTCGGTATGGTGATTGACAAAAACCTTGAAAACAAGCAAGTCAAGTTTGGTTGTATCGTGTCCTCTTTCGAGAAAAAAGTGACGTCCAAACAACAAAAATTCGCGGTGGGCAGACTTGAAGACCGTTCGGGTTCGATTGCGTTTTCGATGTATCCGCGCGCATTTGAAAAGTACGGAGAATTGCTCCTTGCAGACGCTCCGCTCAAAGTGGTGGGCAAAATCGATTTGAGAGACGAAAGCGAAGCGAAAGTATCCGTCGAGAAGGTGGAGCTATGGCAAAATGCAAAAGCCGAAGCGGCTCAATCCGCACCTGCTCAAACAAAAAACAAAGGCATACTTTACGTGCTTGTGTTCAGCAACGTCGAAAAAGATATGGTTGCCGACGTTTTGGCAATGCACCCCGGCAACACTCCTTGCCAAGCGCAAGTCAAACAAAACGGCGTGTCCAAACTTATGGAATTTTCGCAACACGTGGAAATCTGTCCCGACCTGCTTTCTCGTCTGGAAGACGTCCTTGGCGCGAACAGAGTAAAGTACGTCGAAAAAAGGTAAATAAAAATTTATATATTGCAAAGAGGTAATCTTATGGCAAAAAACAATTCCAAAACAAAGAAATTTGCAGTGCTTACAAGCGGTGGCGACGCCAGCGGTATGAATGCTTGCGTGCGCGCTTGCGTAAGATACGGACTCAATCACGGATTCGAGGTGTACGGCGTCAAACACGGCTACAAAGGCCTTGTCAACGACGAGATTTTCAAAATGGAGTATTCCAGCGTGTCCAACTGCGTGCATGCGGGCGGCACGATTTTGCGCTCGTCAAGATGCCCCGAGTTCGTCGATCCCGATGTTATGAAAAAAGCGGTTGACAATCTGCTTGACAAGGGCATCGAAAACCTTATCGTCATCGGCGGCGACGGCTCGTTCAGAGGCGTTGAGGCAATGCACGAGCAAACCAAGCTAAACGTCATCGGCATTCCCGGCACGATTGACAACGATATGGGTTACACCGATTCCACGATAGGTTTCGACACGGCGTGCAACACGGTTGTTGACGCGATTCTGAAACTGCGCGACACCATCACGTCGCACGACAGAATCATGATTTTGGAAGTTATGGGCAGAGAGTGCGGAAACATCGCCCTCAACAGCGCGGTCGCAGGCGGCGCGGAATACGTCATCGTCCCCGAAGTGCCTACCGATGTGGATGAAGTTGCGGCAACCATAAAAGACGGTTTCGACAGAGGCAAATCATCCGCAATCATCGTGCTTGCGGAAGGCAAAACCGAACTCACCGACGAGCTTACTCAAAAAATAAGCGACGCAACGGGCAGAAGAGTCAACCATATGGCACTCAAATGGATGCAAAGAGGCGGCAATCCTACCGTCGAGGACAGAGTTTTGGCGGCAAAGATGGCATGCAGAGCGGTGGAGCTTATCGAGTGCGGTCAAAGCGGCAGAGTTATCGGTATAAGGGGCGGCGAAATTTTCGATACGACGGTTCTCGAAGCTCTTGCTTGCAAGAAAGGTTTTGACGAAAAACTCTATGAAATCGCACAAATCATCTCAAGATAACAACTTCGCAAGAAGACGAAAAAACATTAACAATTAAAAATAAAAAACCAACACCGCATATGCGGAATAAGGAGTAATCATGAAAAATTTGAAAGGTGCATGTATGTTCGGTCAAAGCGGCGGCCCGACTTCCGTCATCAACAGCAGCGCGGCAGGCGTATTCACCGAGGCTTTGAAACAAGGCAACATCACGGCCGTATATGGTCTCGAACACGGTATCGTGGGACTTCTCAACGAAAAGTTTTTCGATATGTCAAAAGAAGATCCCAAAGAACTCGAACTTCTCAAATACACGCCGTCCTCGGCACTCGGCTCGGTGCGCTACAAACTCAAAGACGCCTCGGTCGATGACACCGATTACAAGCGTATCCTCGAAGTGTTCAAAAAGTACAACGTGCGCTATTTCTTCTACAACGGCGGCAACGACAGCATGGACACTTGCAACAAAATAAGCAAGTATTTGCAATCCGTCGGCTATGAATGCAATGTTATCGGCGTTCCCAAGACCATCGACAACGACCTCTTCGGCACCGACCATTGCCCGGGCTATGCAAGCGCGGCAAAGTATATAGCAACCACGGTTATGGAAGTAAACCTCGATGCAAAAGTGTATGACACTCCCATGGTGTGCATCATCGAGGCTATGGGCAGACACGCGGGCTGGCTCACCGCAAGCGCGGCTTTGGCGGCGGTCAACGGCTTGGGTGCGGATCTCATCTATTTGCCCGAAACCGATTTTGACGTCGACAAATTCGTGGACGACGTAAAAGCGGTTTGCAAGAGAAACGGCAACAAGTGCATCGCAGTCGTGTCCGAGGGTATTCACGACAAAAACGGCACTCTCATTTGCGAGAGCGTAGGCGCGGCGGCGGCAAGAGACAGCTTCGGTCACGCGCAACTGGGCGGCGTTGCGGCAATCCTTGCAAACGTCATCAAAGAGAAAACCGGCTTCAAGACAAGAGGAATCGAGCTCAGCCTTATGCAACGTTGCGGCGCACACCTTGCGTCCGAAAACGACGTCGAAGAAGCGTTCAACGCAGGCGCGTTTGCAGTCAAGAGCGCATGCGAGGGCGAAACCGACAAGATGGTCATCTTCAAGAGAGATACCGACCAAAACGGCAACTACGTTTGCACCAACGTGCTTATGCCTCTCGAACTTGCCGCAAACACCGAAAAGAAAGTGCCTGCGGAGTGGATAATCAACGACGGTACTTACGTGAGCGACGAGTTTGTCAAATATGCGCTTCCGCTCATCCAAGGCGACGCGAAAGCTCCGCTTGAAAACGGACTTCCGAGATTTGCAAGACTCAAAAAGGTCTACGCCGGAAAATAATTGCACCGTCGGTGCAAAGATATCATCGCCGTTGGCGATACAATTTTCAAACAAATCGTTATCGTTGCGAGCTTGCTCGCAACGATAACGAAAAAAGATAAGGGAATATTTATGAAACAACACGAATATTTTGAGGCGGATTATCGCACGGGCAAAAAGAAACTGAAAAGAGATTTTGCTCGCGATACGGTTGCGCTGTTTGAAAACGAAAACGCAACGCTAAACGACATGAGAGAGGGTAGAAAAGCCCTCAAAGCAAAATATAAAGCCGACAAAAGAACTCTCAAAAAAGAGAGCAAACGGCTTGAAAAAGATTTCAGAAAAGATTTCGGAATGTTCCGTCGTCCGATTATGGCGGATATTTTCGACTTTTTTGAAGAGGCTAGGGCGGTGCCCAACGGCAGAACGCCTTTCAACGACGAAATCAAAATCGAAAAAGATATAGTATATAAAACCATTGACGGCAAACAGCTTTTGATGGACATTTATTATCCGTCGCATCCGATTGAGGGCAAGTCGCCTTGCGTGATGGATATTCCCGGCGGCGGGTGGATGATTCACAATCGTTTGCGCCGTGACGGATACGCAAGATGTTTTGCGGCGATGGGGGCGGTTGTCGCCGTCATAGAGCATAGACTTTGCCCCGAGGTTTTCTTTCCGAAAGACCTCGAAGATTGCGTTGATGCATACAACTTCCTTTGCGACAATGCGGACAGATTCGGAATCGACAAGGACAATATCACCGTGACGGGCGACTCGTCGGGAGGACATCTTGCGGCATGCCTCGGCATTGCCGCAACCGATGAAGAATACGCAAAATCGCTTGCTATTTTCACTCCCTCAACGAAGCCGTCGGGACTTATTTTCGTAAGCGGAGCGTTCAGCTTCGAGGTGATGTATCGCATTCCGCTCACCAACACGCTTATCGTCAGATACGTGTCGGGACAAAAGAGCAGAAAAGCGTTCAGGAAATGGGAGTTTTACAAGCAAACCAATCCCTACGAGTATCTCAACGCAAATCTTCCGCCTTGTTACAACAGCGGCGGTATGACCGACTTTTTGTGCTTGGGCGAGGCAAAGCGTATGGGCGAGGCTTTGAGCAAGGCAGGCGTGAAAAACGAGTACACCGTCGGCAAAAATCTTTTTCGTTCCGACCATTGCTACGTGCTTCGTTTCCCGTTTGCGCCGGCGCGTAAGGACGCTTTGAAACTGTACGATTGGTATTTCAGGACGCAAAAAGACAGAGGCGTCGATTTGAGCGACGGCTTTGAAAGAGTGAAAAAGTTTATGACGCAATACAAAAAAGCGTTGAAAGGAGAAATAGAGTGCTGACGGTTGCCGTAGGGGACGTTATCGAAGGAGAAGTTTGCGACTTTGCAAGCGAGGGCGAGGGTATCGTCAAAATCGGCACGTACGCCGTTTTCGTGCCTTTTGCAATCAAGGGCGAGATTATTCGCGCCCGTATTCGCTATGCAAAAAAAGACTACGCTTTTGCCGACCTCATCGAAGTCGAAAAACCCTCGCCCGAACGCATCAAACCCAAATGCACCTATTACGGCACTTGCGGCGGTTGCGATTTGCAACACGTGTCGCGCGAGTGTCAACTCAAAATCAAAAAAGCAAACGTAGAAAACGCATTGAAAAAGGTCGGAGGATTGGACGTCAAAGTTGACGACGTCGTGCGCCTCAACGACTGGGAATATCGCAACAAAATCGCGCTGCCGTTCGGCTACAAACGCAAAACGGGCAGAGTTACGCTCGGATTTTACGAAAAGCGTTCGCACTCCGTCGTGCCTATGAAGTGGTGCGCTTTGCACGGCGAATGGGCGGCAAAACTCATTGAAATCGTCACCGATTGGGCAAACGCAAACCATATAAGCGTTTACGACGAAACGAGGGGCGAGGGTATATTGCGACACGTGGTTGCGAGAAATCTCGATACGCTGTCCGTTACGCTTGTCGTAAATTCGAATTTCGTGCCGAAATTGAGCGAACTTTGTCAAAATCTCGAAAAAGAGTTCGAGGGCGTTTGCGTGTACGTAAGTGAAAATACCAAAAACACCAACGTGATTTTCGGCAAGTTTGTAAAACTCGTTTACGGAAAAGAGAAAAAACAAAATCTCGGAGCGTTTGACGCAATCGTTTCGCCTTTGTCGTTTTTGCAAGTCAACAACGACGTCAGGGACGCGATTTACGATGAGGTTTGCAACGAACTTAAAGATTTTGACGGCGATATATTGGAGTTTTATTCCGGCGTGGGACTTTTGAGTGCGCAAATCGCCATGCGGCTTAAAAATGCAAATATAATATCCGTCGAAATCGAACCGAGTGCGGTTGACAACGCAAACGCACTTATGAAATCCTTGAAACTTGACGGCAGAGTGAAGTGCGTGTGCGACGACGTTTTGAATTACGTTGAAAACGTTTCAAAGGCGCAACCCGATGACGAAAAGGAAGAAAAATTGCCCGACGAAATCACGTCTTCGCCTTATTATCTTGGCGAAAAAGAGGAAAAAACGTCGAAAAAATCACGCGCTCTCGTGCTCGATCCGCCCAGAAGAGGTTGCGACAAAGCGGTGCTAGACGGCGCAATATCGGCAAAAATCGACAAAATCGTCTACGTCAGTTGCAATCCGCAAACGCTTGCGAGAGATTTGAAAATCCTTTCGCAAAACTACGAAATTAAGCGAGTTTCGCCTTTCGACATGTTTCCGCAAACGAGCAACGTCGAAGTGCTTTGCGTGATGGATTTGAAAAAGTAAAAAAAGTTTGCAAAAGCGCAATAAGGTTGCTTTGACTGCAAACGAAAAAGAGGGAATTATGAGAAAAAAGTCGTGTGTTTTGGTGCTGATTATGCTGCTTTGCTGCGTGCTTGTCGCATGCAACGACGTGCCCGACGACAAAGGCGTTAGAATGGAAAGAGATTTGTCCGTCGATACGTCAAGTCCTATCGGACTGTATTTTTACGCAAGCGACGGAACTTATCAAAGATACAACGAAAACATAGGCGAGAACTATTTTGACACAAACAAACCGACGGTTGCGTTTTTCCACGGCTGGCTTCCCGAAGCAAGCGGATTTAAAGACGGTGAAATTTGCCACAACGCAGACGAATTTGCGCCGAAAATCATCGAGGCGGGCTACAACTTTTGCGCCCTCGATTACAGCAAATTCGCGCAAAGTTTGCCCGCTCTTTTCAACTATATATGGATGGGATTTGACGACAGCCACTCGGTTGCGTGCAGATTTGCAAGAGAGTTTGCCGCATGCTTTAAAGACTACGACAAAGAAATCAGATTCGTGTCCCACAGCTACGGCGCGCACTCGTCCACCGCAACGGCGTATCTGCTCTCAAAAATGGTCGAGCAGGGCATAATAGGCGCAAATTGTTTGCCGTCCAGAATGACGTATGCCGATCCGTATTTGGGAGATTTATTCACGGGCGGTATGTTCGGCGGCATAAAGGGCGACACGATCGAAAACGTCGGCGAGAGCATAGGCGCACGTTCGACGACGGAAGTGGTTGCCGACTGCATGCAGTATCTGTCGGACAAGGGCGTTGTCATCGACGTTTATTGCGGTATGCCTATGGCGTACGACCAATTCCTTGAAAAAGAAACCGAGCGCAGAGACGCTTGCAAGAAAAAACTCTACGATTCAGGCGCATGGACGATTCTCCAAGGCTTGCAAAAAAAATACGGTACGGTGGGCGATATACACATGCTCACGCTTGAGTGGACGTTCGACTCGTTCTTTGCGGACGTCAAACATTCGGAGAGACAATATTTCCCGACAGCGTCGCTGGACAATCAAAAAATGCTTGCGCTCAAAGGCAAACTTTTTGAGTCTACGCTAGAAGAACTTAACGTAAACAACGACGTTTTGGTGGAAGTACAAAGATAAAATATGACAAGACGAGAGTTTGAAAAACATATACTCGAAACATACGGCATAGAACCCGATTTTCCGTGGCAGGACAAATCTAATGCGGTGTTCAGACATCCGCTCGGCAAAAAGTGGTTTGCGCTGGTTATGGACATCCCGAAATCTCGACTCGGAGAAAAGGACGAGAGCGTCGTCGACGTCGTAAACCTCAAATGTCCTCCGTCGCTCGTGTCGTCGTTTTGCCAAGACAATGGGATTTATCACGCCTATCACATGAACAAGGCAAACTGGATAAGCGTTGTGCTTGCCGACGCTGACGAGGACGAGATAAAGACGCTCACGGATATAAGTTTCAACCTCACGATAAAAAAACTCGCAAAAAACAAAATCGAAAACGAAAATAAAGGTACGCTATGAGAATTTCTTATCTCGCAACAAGCGAAAACGGCATTGAAAGTTACAAAATCGAAAACGCAAACGGCGCGTATGCCGTGATTATAACCTACGGCGCGCGCATTGCAAATCTTTGCGTAAAGGACAAAAACGACAGCCTTGTCGATGTGGTTGCAGGCTTTGAAAATCCCGACGGATTTATGAGCGAAAACCCCTATTTCAACGCCGTTATCGGCAGGGTGTGCAACCGTATAGGCGGCGCGAAATTCACCCTCGACGGCAAGGAATACAACCTCTTCAAAAACGACGGCAACAATCATTTGCACGGCGGAAAAGTCGGATTCGATTCAAGACTTTGGAGTGCCGAAATCATCGACGGAAAAGGACTGAAATTGTCAAGAGTTTCAAAGGACGGAGAAGAGGGATACCCTGCAAATCTCAACGTGTCCGTAACCTATTCGCTATCGGACGACAACGCGCTTTCGCTCGAATATGAAGCGAGTGCGGACGGCGATACGCTTTGCTCGCTCACAAACCATGCTTATTTCAACCTTGACGGAGACTTCGAAAGCATACTCGGACACAAAGTGAGCATCGACGCAAACGAGCTTACCACCGTCGACGACGAGCTTATACCTCACGGCGAGAAGAGAAATATCCTCGGCACGGCGTTTGATTTTACAAAAGAAAAAACAATCGGCAAGGATATAAAAGCATGCGAGCATATGCTTGAAATTGCAAGAGGGTACGACTTCAACTACGTTTTAAACGGCACAGGTTTCAGAAAAGTCGCAACCGCAAAAGGCGAAAAGAGCGGCATAAAAATGAGCGTGTTTACGGACAGAGCGTGTATGCAATTTTACACAGGCAACTTCCTTGACGGCATCGTAGGCAAAAAAGTTTACGGCTATCAATCGGCGTTTTGTATGGAAACGCAAGGTTATCCCAATGCGTGCAACGTGCCCGCTTTCGAGAGTATAAAACTTGAAAAAGGCAAGACGTACAAAGCGCACACGACGTACAAATTCGACGTCGAATAAGACGAAAAAGACTTTTAAATGACAATATGGGCGTTTTATATGTACGAAAAGCATAGATAAAGGCAGAATTATGACCATTGACGAAAGATTGAAACAATTCGAGCAACTTGCAAACGACGGTATGGATTCAAAAAACGCGGTGAAGGCTTTAAATCTCATCGGCATAAACGATTACACCGCCGAGGATTTGAAGTCGTTCAGGCTTTGGGGAGATTATATGCCTATGGGCGATATAGACCCCTATACCGAAGTACAGCGCAATTTGCATATTTTGTGGGACAGCGTCGACAGAGTTCCGCTTGGCGTAAACTGCAATTTTGCAGTGCCGTTCAGACAAATCGTCGCAAAAAAACTCTTCAAAAAATGCGGTGACGGTTTCGTCGCAAACGAGGGGTGCAGATTCAATTACGGTCATCGTCTCGAAGTCGGCGACAACGTAAGCTGGAACGCGGGCTGCTATATAGACACAAAGGGCGGAGTCAAAATGGGCGATTTTGCAATGCTCACCGAGTATGTAAAAATCTTTACACATTCGCACAGTGAGCATGACCACATGCAAAGAGAGTACAACGGCGTGGAAATCGGTGCGTACGCAAAGGTGTACACCAATGCGACAATTCTTCCCGGCGTGAAACTCGGCACGGGAGCGGTTGTCGGTACGGGCGCAATCGTCACAAAGAGCGTGGACGATTTTACGCTTGTTACGGGTATCCCGGCAAAAGTTCAGCGCATGAGAAAATTCGAGAGCGAAAACATAGAAGAAATGAATCAATATATGATGAAAGAAGGGCTTTTCCAAAAATAAGTCCGCAACAACGAGGGATGATACGTTGACAATGAAATACGAGCTTTATATCTTCGATTTGGACGGTACGATTCTGGACACGGAGAAAGACCTTGCCATAAGTGTAAATTACGCTTTGAGCGTGTTCGATTTTCCCACGCTGTCGATAGGCGAGGTTGCCGACAGAACGGGCAACGGAGTAAAACGCCTTATAGAAAAAAGCGTGCCCAAAAACACAGACGCAAAGACAACGCTTGCGGTGTTGGACGTTTTCAAGCAACATTATTTTTATCATTGCGCCGACCATACGAAACCGTATGACGGCATAATCGAATTGCTTAACGAGCTGAAAACGCACGGCAAAAAACTCGCCGTCGTTTCAAACAAGATGGACAGCGCGGTGCAAGAGCTTGCGCGCGATTATTTCGACGGACTTTTTGACGTTGTCGTGGGACAGCGCGACGACGTGAGAGCAAAGCCCTATCCCGATTCCGTAAACAAAGTGGTTCAAACGCTCGAAGCCGACAAAGCCGAAACTCTTTATATCGGTGACAGCGAAGTGGACGTGCAGACCGCAATCAATTCCGAGCTGGACTGCGTTTGTGTAAGCTGGGGATTTAGGGGGCGAGAGCGTCTTGAAGAGTGCGGTGCAAAACTCATCGTTGACAGTCCCAAAGAAATACTTGCGATATAATGCCGAAAAAGCGCAAAAAACGGTGATTCGCCAAAGGTAATTCGCAAAATTTAAGCGGAGATCGCATAAGAAAGCACACCGCTAAAATGCCAACGAAACGCATAGGCTTATAGTGCCGTTTATATTAATGTATATATAAATTTCAATAGCTAAAAAAAACGAGCGAAGATTTGTCGCTCGTTTTTTTATGTTTTAAACTTTCGATGTTTTTTAGTCTTTGTTTTCAGTTTGAGCGTCGCAAGTTGCAATTTGCTCTGCCTTCGGTTCAACCGTTTGAATGGTTTGCAAGACGTTGACGTCTTCGCTTGCAGTCACTGCGTCGTTGTCGTGCAAATGCTCGGAGGGAATGATGTCGGACATATCGATTTTTTCCACTTCGCCGTTTTTGAGAATTCTGCCGCCCGTGAAGCCTTTGCCGGAAACTTCGCCTGCCTGAGTGATGTACATAAACGCTTGCGGATCGCACGCTTTGACGATGTCTTTGACGCGGTTGACTTGTTTTTTGGAGGTAACGCAGATGATGACGTTGTGTTCCTTGCCGGTGTAGTAACCGACGGATTTGGTGATGGTGACGCCTCTATGGAGTTGAACGGACAACTCGTGCGCGATTGCGTCCGACTTGTCCGTGATGATTGTGAAAACCAAGGACGAGAGCAAGCCCGATTCGACGATGTCGCAAACTTTGGATTGCGTGAAGAGCGAGATGAAAGAGTAGAGCACCGGCGACAACATGCTTGTCAATATCGCGGTTGCCCCCGCACTCTTGTCAAGCCCGATAAGTCCCAAGAATCCCGATGCCACCGCAACGACGCAGTCGCACATCATAATCCACCAGTGCGCGTGCGCCGCCGGATTGTGCGTGTAAAGGATTTTGCCGATGATGTCCGTGCCGCCTATGCTCAAATCCTGACGGAGCATAAAGCCCATTGATACGCCTGCAATCGCCCCGCCTGCAAGAGCCGCAATGAGCATAAGGCCGTAGTTGCCGTTTGCATAGTATTGAGGGCACTTTACCGCACCGAGCATGTATACGAAGCCCGAGTAAAAAAGCACCGCAATCGTCGTGTTGATGGCAAACTTCTTTTCAAGCACGCAAAACGCCGCGATAATGAGGGGGACGTTGAGAATGATCGTAAAGATGCCCGGATCGAACAATGACGACGACAATTTTAAAATTGTGGGGTTGGTGCTGCGCTCGGCAGCGTAGTGAATGATTGCGGCTATGCCTCCCACTCCCCCCGGCGCAAAGCCGTTGGGGTTGATAAATAAATATGCAGCCAACGCTCTCACGAAAGCCAAAATGACCATGAGAATCAAAAATTTTGAGATGTAGGTGGCTTGATTTTTGTCGATTGCGATTTTCTTCATACGTTCACCCGTTCGGAAACATAGTTTCCGCATGTATATCAAAAGATAAGAATTTTATAGATAAAAGTCAAGCGTTTTGACGATTTGGCGGAACAGGAAAAAAATATTCGTACAATTGTATTACTTTAATACAGTTTTAACAATCTGTCCGTATGATTTTGAGTATGGAAGTTGCCTTTTGGCAAGATTGACAGACGCCACGTTTTATGGCATAATAATATCCGCAAAAGAAAAAGAATATCGTTTATGAGAAGTATGGAAAAAGAAAAGGACTTTATTGCCCAAAAGTCAATGGCAAAAAGCATTGGCATGAACACTCTTTCAAAGCTGAAAGAGTCGCTTTTTTCAGTGCTCCCGGTTGCGGTTATCGTGCTTATTTTTGCCGTAACTCCCATCACCGATTTTACAACCAAAGAAATCGTAACCTTCGGCGTGTCGGCGATTATGCTCATTTTGGGCATCGCGCTTTTCAACGTGGGGGCTGACCTTGCAATGACGCCTATGGGCGAGCAGGTCGGCGCAGGCTTGACAAAGTCGAAAAAACTGCCGCTTTTGCTTGGCGTAGGCTTTGCGATGGGCGTGCTTATCACCGTTGCCGAGCCCGATTTGAGCGTGCTTGCAGAGCAGGTTAAGGCGGTCATGAACAGCACCGTGCTTATCGTGACGGTAGGTGTCGGAGTAGGTCTGTTTTTGGTTATCGCAATATCGAAAATCGTTTTCAGAAAAGATTTATCCGCTCTTTTGATTTTCTTTTATATGGTGCTTTTCGCGCTCACTGCGATTATGTTTGAAAACGACAAGGGCGTGTTTTTGCCCATGGCGTTCGACTCGGGCGGCGTCACGACCGGACCGATAACCGTTCCTTTTATTATGGCACTCGGCGTCGGCGTTGCGTTGAATACCGGCGGTAGAAACGCAAAGGAAAACAGCTTCGGCCTTATCGCGCTTTGCTCGATAGGCCCTATGATTGCCGTTATGGCACTCTCGCTTGCATCTAGCGGCGATATGTCGTTTACGCTTCCCGATTACTCCATAGAAGCCAATCTCGGCGCAAACTTTGCGCCCGCTCTAGGCGCGGTTGCGCTCGAAGTGCTGATTGCGCTCGGACTTATCGTGGTGTTCTTCTTGATTTTGCAATTTACCGTTTTGAAATTGCCAAAGCAAAAACTTCTTCAAATCGGCATCGGCATCGTTTATACCTACGTAGGACTTGTGGTGTTTCTTACGTCCGTCAAGGTCGGCTTCATGCCAATAGGCTTCAAGCTCGGTGCGGAGATTGCGGAGTATTCGAAGCCCTTGCTCATCGTCTTTGCGTTTGTGATAGGTCTTGTGGTCGTGCTTGCGGAGCCTGCCGTGCACGTGCTCAACAAGCAAGTGGAACAAATCACCAACGGCGCGGTGTCCAAAAAGTCGATGCTCATCGCTTTGTCGCTGGGTGTGGGTATTTCAATCGGACTTAGCGTAATCAGAATTATATACGGATTTTCGCTGCTTTATTATCTGATACCGGGTTACCTCATCTCGCTGGGACTTTCCTTCTTCGTGCCAAAGATTTACACGGCAATCGCGTTCGACTCGGGCGGAGTTGCAAGCGGTCCGTTGACTTCGAGCTTTATCTTGCCGTTTGCGGTGGGCGCATGCGCGGTGCTTTGCGGCGAACAAGAAGTTTTGAACCTTGCGTTCGGTATCGTGGCAATGGTCGCAATGACGCCGCTTATCACCATTCAGCTTCTCGGTTTCAGAGCGGTTGCAACGGCAAAAGTCAAAGAAAAAATCGTTATGCGCCGCATCCTCGACGCCGACGACGAACAAATCATCGATTTTACGTAAGGAGGGCATATGGCTGACAAAATTGTGAAAAAAGTCAAAAAAGTCGCGAAAAAAGTGGCTGCCAAGGGCGCGGAAATCAAAGCCGATATTCAAAACGTCAAAAACCCTTCCAACGCTCAAAAGGTCAATTCAGGCAAGTTGGAATTGCTTGTGAGCATCGTTCCCAACAACAAAGCGGAGTTTTACACCGACCTTTTGCAATCGTCCTTTGAAGTCAACTTCCAATGGACGTCGCGCGCAAGAGGCACTGCAAACGCCGAGATGTTGAGCCTTTCGGAGTGGAACGACCAATCCAAAACCGCTATATTCAGCGTCATCAAGCAAGAAAACGCAAAAGACGCGCTTGTGACGCTCAACGAAAAATTCAACACCATCAAAAAAGGGAAAGGCATTGCTTTTACCGTGCCTTTTTCAAGCATGATCGGCGTTGCCGCATACGGATTTTTGAGCAACAACCTCAAAACCGTAAAGGAGGAAAACAGCAATGAGTAAACAACACTTCGTTATCGTGTGTATAATCAACGACGGATTCGCCGACGAAGCTATGGACGCGGCAAGAGCGGTGGGCGCAAGAGGCGGCACTGTGTTGAGCGCAAGAGGCACTGCCAATATCGAGGCGGAAAAGGCGTTCCATATTCAAATTCAACCCGAAAAAGAAATGATTATGATTCTGGTGGACGACGCCATCAAAGACGACGTGTTGCGCGCATTGTATAGAAGCGTCGGCACGCACACTCCCGCACACGGAATTGCGTTTTCAATGCCCGTAGACGGCGTTGTGGGCATAGGTTCGAGCAATCCCGAAGAAGAATGATTGTTTATAGGCAATCAAACGTAACACGGCAAAAAAAGAAAAGTCCTTTGATGAATCAAGGGACTTTTTTGTTGCCGTTTTTGCGGTTGAGTTTAAATTGTGAGTTGCTTTTTGAACTACAAGGTATGTGTTTTGCAAGTTGCTTTTTTTGTCAAACCGCGAAAAGACAGCTTTGCGAGCGGCGAGGGTGAAATCAGCGTCTATAATCGTCGTCGCGGCGAGAATCGTAGCCTTGCGGATAATTGTTTTGATAAGAGCCGCCTCTTTCGTAATCGTTGCGCTCGTAGCCGTCGCGCGAGTCGTATCGGTCATCACGGTATGTGCGCGAAGAATCGTAGTCGAAATCGTTTTTGCGACGTTCCGAGCGCATTACGCTTTTGCCTTGCGTGCGGTCGTTTTTGGACGGCTTGAAAAGCAGAATCGCTATGATGATTGCCGGCACGGCTATGCCGATGATGAGAATTATGCGAAGAGCAAGCGACGTGTTGGGGATTATGTCGCCTTTTTCGGGATCGGGCGCGGGCTTGCTGTTGATGAGTCTGTCGCGCTCCGCTTGCGTTATCGGGTGATAGGGCACGACGAAATCTTCAAAAGAATCGCGAGGTGCAAAACCGAAAAGCGCATCGCCGTCAAGCATCGCCACAACGTAGATTTGCGTTGAGTCGGTTGTGTGATAACCCAAAAACTTTATCGTGTAGTCGGCGGTGATTTCAACGCCGGACAATTGCAAAGATTCCGCTTTCAGCGTCAATCGGAGGTCGGGGGAGGGCGATACGCCGTCTTGGAAGGTTACGGTTGACGTCGAGGGACGAGTTTCGGCTTTGAAATAAAAATCCATGCCGCAGTATTTGACTTGATAGTATTGCGGAACGACAGCTTTTGAGCTTATATCGGTGATGTAATAGCTTTCGGGGATCAAAAAAGTGTCGTCTCCGTTGGTAAGTTCAAGCGTGGAAGCAATCGCATAGGCGTTGCCTTCGAGGTTGGATACCGGGGCAACCAGCACGTTTTGAGTGGAGTCGGCATATGCAATGGAATAGGGCAAGAGTATGCCCATAAGCACGCACACCGAAAGCGCGACGCTTGTCAAAACAAGCGCAAGCGTCAAGAGAATTTTTTTGGATAGATTTATCGAGCATCTTTTTTCCATACGAATATAATACTATAATCTTTGCCAAATTGAAAGTCTTTCCATACAACTTTTCAACGCTTTTTTTGTCGCATTCTTGAAAATAAGGTGGCATAATTGTTTGTTTTTTGCGAGATTCGAGGCTTATTCTTTGGGCATGAAAGACGACTGTGCAATTTTGCAACTTATAAAAATTCAAAAAGAAATAGACGCAAGAAGTCGCGACGCACTTGCAAACTACAACAAGGACGTAGTGCACGAGAAGCAAATGGCATTTCACCGCGCGCAAAAAAGAAACAGATGGGTTTTCGGAGGAAACCGCTCGGGGAAAACCGAGTGCGGCGCAGTGGAATGTGTGTGGCTTGCAAGGGGAATTCACCCCTATCGCCAAAACAAAGACGACGTTTTCGGTTGGGTGGTGAGTGTGTCGCAGCAGGTGCAACGCGACGTTGCGCAGGCAAAAGTTCTCAAATACCTTGCGCCAAGATATATAGAAGATATAGTTATGCTCGAAGGAAAGCGAGGCGCACCCGAATACGGAGTGATTGACTACATCGTCGTGAAAAACGCTTTGGGAGGGACGAGTAAAATCGGCTTCAAATCCTGCGATCAGGGCAGAGAAAAATTTCAAGGCACGTCGTTGGATTTTGTGTGGTTTGACGAAGAACCGCCGAAAGATATATACGACGAGTGCCGAATGAGAGTGTTTGACAAACGAGGAGATATTTTTGGTACGATGACGCCGCTTAAAGGCTTGACGTGGGTGTACGACGAGATCGAACTCAACGCGTCGCAAAGCTCGGAAGTTTGGTGCGAGTATATGGAGTGGAACGACAATCCCTATCTCGACAAAAGCGAAATAAAAGCAATGGAAAGCACCGTGTCGAAGCAAGACCAGTTGTCGAGAAGATTCGGCAAATTCTCTACGGCGGAAGGTCTTGTTTATCCGGAATTCGACCAGAACGTTCACGTCATCGAACCATTCGACGTGCCGAAGGAATGGCAGTGCGATTTGTCCATAGATCCGGGGCTTACCAATCCCACGAGTTGCCACTTTTACGCGGTGGATTTCGACGGCAATATATACGTGGTCGCAGAGCATTTCGAGGCGGGGCAATCTGTGGATTTCCACGTTGACAAAATCAATGCGATTGCAAATAAACTCGGTTGGAAACGCGACGAAAAAGGACGACTGCACGCACTCATCGACAGCGCGGCAAACCAAAGGACGCTTGCCTCTCAAAAGAGTGTGGCGGAACTGTTTTGCGAAAGGGGAATTGTTGTCAATACCAACGTAAACAAGGATTTATATAGCGGTATTCAGCGGATAAAGTCCTTGTTTGAACAAAGACCGCCGAAAATCTATATTTTTAAAAACTGCGTGAATCTTATACGAGAACTCAAAAGTTATTGGTGGGGAAACGGCGACAGACCGAAGAAGGTTGACGACCACGCTCTTGACGAGTTGCGATACTTCATTATGAGCAGACCTCGTCCTCAAAAGCCGCCTCTTCCGCCTAAATACGAAATACAGACCGACAAGGAAAAATTGATGCGTGAGTGCAGGAGGGAAAGATGGATGAAGATTTGATAAAGTCGCTTTTGAAAAGGGCAAAGGGGTATAGATACAACGAGGTGCAAGAGGAGTATTCCGTAAAAGAGGACGGCGATTTTGTGCTGACAAAAAAGAAAATCGTCAAGAAATATTGCCCGCCCGATTCGAGCGCGCTCAAAACATATCTCGATATCGCAGCCGACAAGGATATGTCGAGTTTGAGCGACGAGGAGCTTGAAAAAGAAAAGCAAAGAATTATCGAAAAAATCAAAGACGATATAAGAAAAGAAATCAAAAAGTGAAAGCGACGACGTCGCTTTTTTTATAGCAAAAAATCGAATACAGGAGAGTTTTATGTCTGAAAAAGAACAAAAAATCGTGGCGGATATAACCGCGGATTTCAAGAAAAGGCAAGAAGCAAGGCGAGCGGTCGAGCTGAATTGGCGACTCAATATGAATTTTGTGGTCGGCAATCAGTTTGCGCAAATATCTTCGAAGGGAGATATAGAGGAGCAGGGCAAGGAATACTTCTGGCAAGAGCGAGAAGTGTTCAATCACATTGCGCCCATTTTGGAAACAAGGCTTGCGAAATTGGGCAGAGTCAAGGCAAAAGCGCAGGTGCGCCCGGCAACCGCGGACGATGACGACGTCGCTTCCGCCGCGCTTGCGTCAAAGCTCATAGACGCCGTGTGTAAGGAAAACGACTTTTCCTCTCAACTTGCGCTTGCAAATACGTGGAGTGAAATTACGGGCAGTGCGTTTTTCAAAATCACGTGGGACGCGCAAAAGGGACACTCCCTCGACGCGGACGGCAACGTGAAGGAAGGGGACGTGACCATCGCGCTTTGTCCGCCGTTCGAGATTTTTCCCGAGGACATCGCAATCACGGATATCGACAAGCAATCGTCTATCATCCACGCAAAAGTGCTCACCGAACAAGAGGTGAAAAGCATATGGGGACGCAACGTCAAGGGCGGAGAAGTCAACGTGTTTTCCTTTGACAACGCCGACGTCGGAGGAGGATTGGGATATACCGCATCCATACCCAAAATCGTGAGCGAAAAGAAAGAAAACGCGGTCGTCGTTATCGAAAAATACGAAAAACCGACGAGCGATTGTCCGAACGGCAGACTTACCATAGTTGCCGGCGATACGTTGATTTTCAGAGGCGATATGCCCTATCTCAACGGAGAGGACGGGCAAAGAGGATATCCGTTTGCAAAGATGACGTGCATCGACAATCTCACCAACTTTTTCGGAACGTCCGTTGTCGAAAGAATTATACCCGTTCAGCGCGCGTACAACACCGTCAAAAACAGAAAACACGAGTATATGAACCGTATGGCAGTGGGCGTGTTTGCGGTTGAGGACGGCTCGGTCGATACGGACGATTTGCAAGAAGAAGGCTTGCCGCCGGGAAAAGTCGTTGTGTATAGGCAAGGCAGCACTCCGCCCAGAGTTATTTCTCCCACGCACGTGCCGAGCGAGTTTTCGCAAGAGGAAGAAAAACTGCTCAACGAATTTGTGATGATAAGCGGCGTGAGCGAGGTTACGACGTATTCGCAAGTGCCTGCAAACGTGGCGTCGGGCACGGCAATTTCTCTGCTTTTGGAGCAGGACGACACGAGAATCGCACTCACCGCGGACAGCTTGAGAGAGTGTATAAAACGCATAGGCAAGCACGTGTTGCGACTTTATCGTCAGTATGCCAAAGTGCCGAGAGTGAAGCGCATCACGGGTGAAAACGGCGAGGTGGAAATCGCATCCTTTTGCGCCGGGAACATCGACAGCGAAGATATAGTTTTCGACACGATAAGCGACATCGAGGACACGCTGTCGGCAAGACGCGCAATGGTGTACGACCTTTTGAAACTCGGACTTTTTGCCGACGAAAACGGGAAATTGACGACGTCTACAAAGTCGAAACTTTTTGAAATTCTGGGCTTCGGAAACTGGGAGGACGGCAGAAACAACGACGAGATGCACAGAAAGAAAGCTCTCAAAGAAAATATGGATATGCTCAAAAAAGACGTTGCGTGCGACTTTTACGACGACCATGCGATTCATATTGCGGAGCACGTGAGAATGTGCGTGTCCTCGAAGTGTACGCAAGACAAACAGTTGCGCGACAGAGTGGCGGAACACATTGCCAAACACACCGAGCTTTTGGGATTTTCAAACGGCGTGAGCGCGCTCGAAGAAAGATTTGAAGAGGAGATAAAAAATGAAGGACAAGCAAATTGAAGAGGCAATAATCAAGGGCATAGAATCAAAAGGCGCAATCGACGTCGGGGATGAAATCGCAAAAGCAATTTTGTCCGAAAATGCGCAAAACAATGAGTTTATCGAGGCAAAAACGACAGATGAAACGCCGATTTGCGAAACTCAAACGATTATAGACGACGTGCCGACAAGCAACGAAAACGGCACGGATAAACAAGACAAAAAACAAACTTTCGGAAAATTCAAAAACCCCGAAGAGTTGCTAAAAGCGTATCTCGAACTTGAAAAAGAGTTCACCAAAAAATCGCAAAAGCTCAAAACGCTGGAAGCGAGCAATGACGAGCAAGATTTTGACGAGGAGTCTTTCAAGGCTGCGGCGGATAAGTTTTTCGACGAAACCCCGTCCGCAAAACCGTTTGCGAAAGACATCGCAATCAAAATCATGGAACAGCCCGATCTCAAACGGGATAAAAACTGTTTGAGCGTGGCTCTTGTCAAGGTGCTTATCGACAAGTTCAGAACGCCGGAGCAACTCATGCAAGACGGACAATTTTTGAAGGACTACGTGCTTTCGTCGAGCAAGGTGAAAGACGCGATTATAAACGAATACCTGCAAGGTCTTAAAGACGGACAACCGCCGATAACCTTGTCGGCAAACGGTATGCAATGCGTCGCGCCCTCGAGAAAAATCAGAAGCATAGAAGAGGCCGGAAGAATGTTTTTGAAAAATAACGAATAACAGGAGAATGAAAAATTATGGTTACAATCTCAACTGCGGATAAGGCTCTGAAAACCTTTTATCTCGGCGTGCTTGCCGATCAACTCAACGTGGGCGTAAATCCCCTCCTTGCAAAAATCGGTCAAACCTCTGCGGACGTGTGGGGCAAAGAAGTCAAAAAACTTGCGCCTTACGGAATCAACGGCGGCGTGGGCAGCGGAGAGGAAAACGACAATCTTCCTCAAAGCGGCGGAAACAACTACGCTCAATTTACCCTCACGCTCAAAAACCTTTTCGGCAAAATCGAACTTTCCGACAAGGCTATCCGCGCATCTCAAAACAATGCCGGCGCATTCGTAAACTTGCTCAATGCCGAAATGGACGGTTTGCTCAAAGCAAGCAAATTTAATTTCGGACGTATGCTCTACGGCGACGGCAGCGGACTTTTGGCAACAACCGTCACCAATACCACCGGCGCAAAGAATAAAATCCAAGTGGACGACATCAAAGGGCTTATCGAAGGTATGACCGTCGACGTTTATTCTTCCGCAGGCGTCAAGGACGCAAATATTTCGGGCGGCAGAATCACCTCAATCGACAGAGAAAACAAAATCGTTACGCTCTCTCAATCAGCTCAAAGCGCACTCGGCGCGGGCTGCAAGGTGTACGTGCAAGGCTCCAAAGGCAACGAAATCACGGGACTCGAAGCAATATTCGGCAACAGCGAATATATCTACGGACTTAAAAGAAGCGATTATTCCTTCCTCAAACCTTACACCAAAACCATTGCGAAAGCGGTGAGCGTGGGTGCGATTCAAGACGCTATCGACGCCGTCGAAGAAACGTCGGGCGGTGCAATCGACTTTATCGTGGCGTCCTATAAGATGAGAAAACAATACGTCGACGCGCTTTGCAAAAACCGTACCAACATCGACTATCTCACTCTCGACGGCGGTTATAAGGCGTTGTCCTACTCGGGTATTCCTTTCGTCGCGGACAGATTTGTGGGCGACAACGATATGTATTTGCTCAACAGTCAGGATTTCAAACTCCATCAACTTTGCGATTGGCGTTGGCTCGAAGGCGAGGGCGGTACGGTGCTTCATCAGGTTGCCGGCAAGGCGTGTTACAGCGCAACTCTCGTAAAGTACGCCGACTTGCTTTGCGAAAGACCTATGGGACAGGCAAAACTCACCTTTACCGGCAGCGACGTGGACTACTATTACGTCACCTTCGATTCGAATGGCGGCAGCGCGGTGCCTACGCAAATGGTCGCACCCGGTCAAAAGGCAGTGCAACCCACCGCTCCTACGAAAACGGGCAAATCTTTCGACTGCTGGAATCTCAACGGCGCGGAATACAACTTTGCAACCGCCGTCAACAAAGACATCACGCTCGTTGCGGGGTGGGTGTGAGATGAAACTTGAAAAAATCAATCACGATCTGTTCGATATTTCAAAACGACTGAAAAGCATAGACAGAAGATATGATCTTTTCTTCAATCGGAAAAAGAACAGATACGAAATCTACGCAAACGGGGCAATGCAAATGGCATTGCCCTTCGAGCGTCTGGACGCGAGAGCGTTGAGCTACGCAAGAAAGACCAGGCTCGAAAACCTCGAAAAAATCATTGCGGAAATAGAGGAGGAAAACGCGCGGTTGGAAATGGAAAAGGCAAGTAAGGCGCGCGATAAAATCCTTGCCGCTGCGGAGGGATAATATGAAAATCAAAGACGTTGTCGGCGAGTGCCTCGTCAAAATGGGACAAACCGACTTTTCAAGCGAGCAAACGCTCGATGAGCAACAGACCGAACTCAAAAACAAGTTGCTCGCTTCGATAAACATTATATATAGAGAAATCGTGAGCGAATATTTGCCGCTGTATCATACGGAAACGGTAAATTTTTCGGGCGGAAAAGTCAACTCGTCCGCTTTGACGAAAAAAATCCTTTATCCCGTCAAGGTTGTCAAAAACAACCGAAAGCAAAGTTTCTTTTCGGGAGCGGACGGGGTGTATTGCGATATAGAGGGCGAGGCTCAACTCACGTATGCGTATATGCCGTCTGCGCCGCTTGCTTATACGGACGAGATAAACGATATGCGACTTACCGTAGGCGCACTGTCCGACGGCGCACTCGGCGAATACTACTTTCAAAACAAAACGTTCGACCTTGCAAAAAGTTTCGACTTCGATTTCAGAGCGCAAATCGGAGTGCTGAGATACAAGGGCAAAAACGTTCGCGTCAAAGCTAGGAGGTGGCAGGCGTGAGAGAAGTTGGGACGTATAAAAAAAGAATCAGGCTGGGATTTGACGGCATAGTCAATTCGCAAGACGAAGCTGTCCTCGGGCTCGAATACGCAAAGTCGTGCCAAAACTTCGCTTTTGAAAAAGGCGTGATAAACGGAAAAATCGGCGTGGATACGGCAAGCGGATATTACGCTTTTCCGAGTGTGGACAGACACGCGTATCCGACGTTTGCTTCGGACAAGAGAATTGTCAAAACTTTTCATTATCGCAAAATACTCGGCAAAACGAAATACTCGGACGACCGCCTCGTTGCGATTTTGGCGGACGGGAGCGTTTGGTACACGACGATGTTTTCGGAGGCTTCAAAATGGACTCAACTTGTCGACTTCTATTTGACGGGCGACGTCGAGGGCGTGAGCTACAACTATAAAAGCAACGACGTTTTGCTTATGTCGTCTTCGGACGACGGACTCTTCATCGTCAACGATTCGACGGTGACGTACTGCACGAACGCGCCGAAGTTTACATCTATTGCGGTGCACAACGAAAGGGTGTTCGGCACGGTGAACGGAGTGAGCAATCAAGTGTGGTTTTCAGACGACTTCGACCCGGCAAATTGGAAAGTATCTCCAACCGAAGCCGGCTATATAAGCTTTGCCGACGACCTCGGGAAAGCAATCAAAGTCGTGTCCTTCCTAAACTATCTATACGTGTTCAGGGACTACGGAATTTTCAGGCTTACCGCATACGGAGACCAAAACGATTTTATCATGAAAAAGGTGTTTACCGATACGGGACGTATATATAAAGATTCGATTGTGCTATGCGGAGATAAAATTATGTTTTGCGCCGAGGACGGCGTTTATGCCTTCGACGGCTATGACGCGGTGAAAGTCGGAAAGGAATTTCCTCTTGCGAAAGACAAACGCGAAACGTGTGCCGGATACCTTGAAAACAAGTACTATCTTGCGTGCAAAGTTGATGAGTTCGGAGGAGACGGCAACAACGCAGTCGTGCGCTACGACACCGAAACCAAGGACGTTTCCGTGCTGTCGGGCGTGCGAGTTTCAAGTTTGTGCGCAGTGAAAACGTCAAACGGCGCGGACTTGATTTGCACCTTTCAAGACGGAAACAAAAACAAACTCGGCATGATGAGCGAGAGCGGAAAAATTTTTGATACGGCAACGCAAAAGGTTTATAAAAGCCCCGAAACGATGCTCGGATATCCGAATTTTAAAACGGTGCGAGGAGCGTCGATTTTTACGAAATATCCGATAGAACTCGACGTGATTTTCGACGGCAAAAGGTACGCGTTCAACGTTGAGGGCAGCGATATGCAACGGTACGTGCCAATCGAAAAGTGCGGCGTGAGAATTGCGTTTGAAATCAAAACCGCGCAGCAAAATGCGCATATCGCGCCTATGTTCGTCGATGTGGACGTGGAAAGGAGCAGGCTATGAATATCAATGAAATGATATCTTCAATCGAGGAGTTGACAATCAGAATAACCGCACTCGAAAAGAGCGTTGCGGCAATCAAATCCGCTGCGGAGAGCATCGCTCAAAGAGTGAGCGCGCTCGAAAATAAATCGGAATAGGAGGATTTTATGTCATCATTGTGGGATGAAATTAAGGACTTGTTTAAAACCGACAAGCAACTGGAAGAAGAAAGACAGCAAAAAATCAACAGCGCGCTCGAAAAGGAATCCGACGTGTCGAAAAGGTTGGCGGAACTTGAAAAGCAGTATAACGATTCCTTGCCGAAAGACGAGGAAATCGACTTCGATAAAATCTTTCCGACGCAATCGGGACTTAAAGAAATCGAGTATGCGCCAGAAAGCGACGAGGATATTGCGAAAAGGGCGCAAAGCGCGATAGAGAGCGAAAAAAATAAATCGCAAACCAAAATTAAGGACAAGTATCAAGAAGCGGTGGACGCTCTCAACGAGGACAAAGTTTCCGCAAGAGAGAGCCTTGCCGACAGCTATTCAAACTTGTCCAAACTCTACGACGAGTTGAAAGAGAAAGCCAACAACGACTCTATAAGACGAGGATTGGGAAGAAGCAGTGTCGCGACAAACCGTATAGACGAGCTTGACAAACAGCACTTTTCATCGGCAACAGACGCGGAAAAGGCTTACACGAGGGAAGTTGCAAACATCGAGAGCGAAATCTCGAAACTGCAAAGGGACAAGGATAACGCCCTCGAACAACTTGACTTGAAATCGGCGGCGGATCTTGACGAATCTATTGCAAAACTCAAAAGCGAGAGGGATGCGAAAGTCGAAGAATACGAGAAGTATAACAACGATATCCGCAAGAAGAACGAGAGTTTTCAAGAGGACAGGCAAAAGAAAATCGACGCGTACGTCAAGGCGGCGGAAGAGGAAAAGAAAGCCAAAGAAAAAGAGCAACAAGAGTATGAAAGCAAGTACGGTTACAGCGGTGAAAAACTTGAAAACTATTCGGAAAGATACCGCATCGCGTACGACTTTTACAGTGCGCTTTCTCCCGATATTGCAGTGGACGCACTCAAAGCGTCGCCGAGCATGAAGTACTATTTGGGCAATATGTACGACAGACTTTTGTCCTCTCTTCAAAGCAAAAAGAAAGAACAAAAGTTTTATTTTTGAAAAAACCGCGAGAGAATTATCTCTCGCGATTTTTTCTATAATCGATTAAAAATTTATGTTGCGTCAATGCTTGAAGCTGATTTTCGAGATGAGGTCTGCGTATGCTTTGACGTAGATTTCAAAGATTGCTTCCATTGCTTTCAAGGACAATCTTTCGTTGGGTTGGTGGATTATCATTTCGCCGTAACCTTTCATCTCGGGGCCGAAAGCAACGCAGTTTTTAAACTCTCTGGCATATGTCCCGCCCGGTGTGCAAATGGGCTTGGACTCGGCGTCGCCGGTGACTTCGCGATAGGCATTGTAAAGCACTTTAATCATGTCGGATTCGGGATCCATTTTAAAACCGACGGATTCGCTCATCGGAACGAATTTTGCGCAAATCTCGTGGTTAAGCGTCGTTTTTATGCGGTTAAACATCGTGTTTGTGTCAATGGAGAAAGGAAGGCGGCAGTTGACTTTGATTGAAAACTCGTTGTTTTCAAAGCGGCAAAGCCCCACGTTTACAGCAATCTTGCCGTATTCGTCCTCGGCAAAACACCCCAGTTTTTCACCGTGTACGCAGGTTGAAATATACTTGTTGTAGATGCGCACGAAGTCGTTGTTTACGATGCCGTTCAAGGCGTCTATCGCAAACGATACGGCGTTGACACCCAGTTGCGGAACGGAGCCGTGCGCCGCTTTGCCGTGCACTATAAAGTCGATGACGTCACCGTTGATTTCATGCTCGCTCGCAACGTTGTTTTGGCTCAATTTGTCGCAAATTTTTGCGGCAATATCCGCTGCGTTTTGTCCGTTTGCGTTTATTGTAAACTTGCATACGTCGGGCACTGCGTTGATGACTATTCCTCCGTCTAGACGTACGAGTTTTGCTCCTTCGCCGTCCGACGACGTGCCCTTGATTTCAAAAGAGTTTATCGTTTTTTCGGCAAAAATGACGGGAAATTCCGAGTCGGGTGATACGCCGTACGATATGGGTTCGTCAACTTTCAGATAGTGTTCCATACACTTCGAACCCGTTTCTTCGTTGCAACCGAAGATGACGCGCACGCGTTTTGTAAAATTAAATCCGTCATCTGCAAGAGCCTTGATTGCGTACAGAGAGATTATCGCAGGGCCCTTGTCGTCCAAAGTGCCTCTGCCCCAAATCGCGCCTTCTTCGAGTGCGCCGGAGTAGGCGGGATATTTCCATCCGTCCCCTTCGGGAACGACGTCGAGATGTCCGACTATGCCCACAAGTTCATCGCCTTCGCCGATTTCCGCATATCCGCAATAGCCGTCGAGATTGACCGTACGGAAGCCCATATTTTTTGCCACCGAAAGCACGTATTCTAGACAATCTTTGTTGCCTTGCCCGAACGGCCCTCCGAGCACGGGCTTGTCAAGCACCGTCTTGATGCGCACGGCGTTTTGAATTGTTTGTATCATTTGAGGATAATATTTTTTGAGATCCATATATGCCTCCGTATTTAATTGAGAAAATTATATCACGCCGAAAAAGATGTGACAAGAAAGCACGGGCAAATTGTCCGTGCTTTCTGTCTGGTCGGAGTGGCGAGACTTGTAAGCCGCGCGCCTTGCCTTCGGAAATGCGCGCGGCGGAATAGCGATTGTTGCACAGCCAATCGCGTCAGTGTTTGTTTCTGTCGAGCCACTTCTTGAGACAAGAAAGCACGGGCAAATTGCCCGTGCTTTCTGTCTGGTCGGAGTGGCGAGACTTGAACTCGCGGCCTTACGGTCCCGAACCGTACGCGCTACCAAACTGCGCTACACCCCGATTAATTAATATATTGCTTTTGCAAGTTCCGTAGCGTGTTTGGGAGCGCGTCGCGCATGTCCGCTAGGTCTTGCGTTTTTTACAGCCTATTTGAAACTTTTGTTTCTTTTGGGATTTCGCTTGTTTTGTTTACGCTCTTATCGCAAACCAAACTGCGCTACACCCCGATTAATTAATATATTGCTTTTGCAAGTTCCGTAGCGTGTTTGGGAGCGCGTCGCGCATGTCCGCTAGGTCTTGCGTTTTTTACAGCCTATTTGAAACTTTTGTTTCTTTTGGGATTTCGCTTGTTTTGTTTACGCTCTTATCGCAAACCAAACTGCGCTACACCCCGATTAATTAATATATTCGCAATCAATTTTTGACTGCTTTTGCAATATACATCAATTTTGCTATTTTTGCAACAAAAACAAGTCAATTATCTCAAAAAATATCATTTGTGCCGTTATTTTTTTGTTGCGACATAAAAAATCGATTGCAAAACAATTCTTTGTGATATATAATAATTCACGCGATGGAGCTTGGTGTAGTGGTAGCACTTGGGCCTCTGACTCCCACTGTGTAGGTTCGATTCCTATAGCTCCTGCCAACGCAAACACCCTCACTTGTGGGGGTGTTTATTTTACTCTTTTGCCCTTGATGCTTGCATCTAACGGGCAAAAGAGTAAAAGAACATACACGCAGTGTGTTTGCGTTGAGTACCAACGGAGCGGCAACGGAAGTGCATCGCAAGATGCACATTACTATAGCCCTCAACGCACAATATACTTGCATATGATGTGCGCCAAATATAAAAGGAACATTACACGCAGTGTGTTTGCGTTGAGTACCAACGGAGCGAAACGGAAGCACGCCCATAGCGTGCATTACTATAGCAACGCCCTTGATGCTTGCATCCAAATACGGCTTGTTTTTGCATGGGTGCAATTTTCGGATAAAACAAAAGCGGCGCACGATTGAGTGCGTCGCTTTCAAATTGAAACGTTTGATTGTTTTCGGTCGGCAGATTATTCTTTGTCGGCTGCCGCTTCGTCGAGCGCGGAAGAGGCGTCTTGTGTTGCATTTTGAGATTGGCAGTCTTGGCAAGAGCAGCAAGCGCAATCGTCGGAGTTGCAAGCGTTTTCTTCCGATTTCTTGTTTTTCTTTTCGCCCCAGTTGCGCATGACGAGGAATTTGTTGCCCACAAAGCTCATGACAAGAGCGGTGATGCCGCCGACGGCTTGTCCGGTGAGGTTGTAGATCTGATACAAGAACTCCGTTTGAGCGACGGGTTTTGCGCCCATGCAAGCGGTCATAATCGCGCTGCCGAGGAGGGTTTGCACAAAGATGATCGTAACTGCCAAGATGACGTACATGATGCCGGAAACGAGAACGTTGTTTGTGCAGTTGAAGGTCTTTTTGCGGTTGAGCACGAAGGTGAGGACTTGTCCGACGATAGAACCGATCAAGAAACCGATAAAGTCCGAAGTCGTGGGGTATCCGAACACGTCTTTGAGCGCGCCGAGATCGAAGCCGTAGAATTTTTGATTCAAAACGCTGGTTTCGGGAGCGAGCTTCAAAAGCGCGGGCAAAACGAGGGTGATGATAAGTTGCGAGCCGCCGCAGATGAAACTGAAAAGCGTGAACACAACCATTTGACGCACGTCTTCGTTGGATTTGATTTTGTCAACGAGTTTTTGGAGCCATGCGGGAAGTTTGATTTTCTTTTTGCCGGTGTTTTCACTTGCTTGCGCAGCGGTTTCGTCGGCAACGACTTCTTCGCTTGCGACGTCGGTTGCGACTTCTTGTTTGATTTCGTCCATAGTTTTCCGTCCTTATGAGATTGAATTTTTAATTTTTAACAAAGTGTATTATATATAAATACAAGACATTTGTCAACGGCTAGTTTTTTTGAGCGTACACATGCAAAAGTCGGCGGTGAGGTCAAGGCAGGTTTTGCTTTTTACGTTTTCGACTGACGCCTTCGGAGCACGGTAGACGTAGGGAGTCATGGTGAGCAAATCGCAGATTTGTTTCGAGGTTGTGAGATCAAACGAATATGATATTTCCTTTTTGTCGACAAGTTCGAGCGAACTTGCGGGAAGTGCGGTTGCGACGTCGCGTACGTTTTCGTATAACGCTTTTCTCAGTTGAACGAGGTGATTCTCGCACGGATATACCAAAATCAACACTCCGCCGTTCTTCAAAATCCGAGTGTATTCTTCCATTGCAAACGGCGAAAAAACGCACACGATTACGTCCGCAAAATCGTTTTGGACGGGCACGTCGTACACGCTTGCGACGGCGCACTCCGCGCGCTCGTTGCGCTTTGCGCAAATTTTTACGGCATTTTTGGATATGTCGATTGCCACGTAAACGTCCTTGTCATTTTGTCTTTTTTCGATGATTTCGGACAAATAAAATCCCGTTCCGCACCCTGCGTCCAAAAGAGTTACGGGACGTTGAAAGAGTGCGTTTATTTCGTCTGTGATTGCGCTTGCCAACGGCACGTAAAATCCGCAATCCAAAAAATCTCGTCTTGCGCGCACCATTTCGGCATTGTCGCCGGGAGCGTTCGATTTTGGAGGCAAAAGATAAAAGTAGCCCTCTTTCGCGCGGTCGAAAAGATGACCGTTTTTGCAAACGGCGTCTTTCCCTTGGTCTAGCAAAGGGCTTTTGCATATCGGACAAAGATAAGGAATCATAACAAAATTATATCATTATTTTCAAATTGCGCAAACGATTTGGCATATAGATTGCAAGCTCGTTCCTTTCGTGCTATACTAAAAATATGTTGGAACTTCTTGCGCCCGCAGGGGATATGGAAGCGTTTGACGTCGCGGTTGCAAGCGGCGCGGACGCGGTGTATCTGGGACTTGACAACTTCAACGCGCGTATGAAAGCGCATAATTTTGATTGCGACAATATCGCACAGGTCGTTTCGCGCGCTCATTTTTACGGCGTAAAGGTTTACGTCACAATCAACACGATATTGCAAAACTGCGAGTTTAAAGAGCTGATTGAGCTTGTTAAAGCGTCGATTGACGCAAAAGTCGATGCGTTTTTGGTGCAAGACCTCGGGGTGTGCAAAGTGCTCAAAGAAACTTTTGACGGCATATGTTTGCACGCAAGCACACAGCTGGGAGTGCACAATCTCTACGGTGCGAAAGTTGCCGAAAAAGCAGGTTTTTCAAGAGTGGTGCTGTCAAGAGAGGCAAAACTCGCAGACATAATAGAGATAAAAAACAACACCAATCTCGAAATAGAATATTTTGTGCAAGGCGCGTTGTGCATCGCCTTTTCGGGCAACTGCTATCTTTCTTCAAAAGAACAGGGCGCAAGCGGAAACAGAGGGCTTTGCAAACAGATGTGCCGTCTGCCGTATAGGGCGGAGGTTCAAGGCAAGAGTTGCGACGGATATCTTTTGAGCGCAAGAGATTTGTGCCTTTATTCGTCAATCAAACAGCTTGCGGATGCCGGCGTGTGTTCTTTCAAGATCGAAGGCAGACTCAGAAGAAACGGCTACGTCGCATGCGCCGTGCAGGCCTATCGCAAGGCGTTGGACGAGGTGGAAAAAGGCAATTCTCCGACGCTCGATTCAATCACCGAAAACGAGTTGAAAATCGCTTTTTCAAGAGGCGAGTTCCTAAAACGCGCGTATCTCGACGAAGGTACGCCGAAAGTCGTGGAAAAGAGATTCAACAACCATATCGGCATAAAAATCGGAACGGTGAAAAGTATAAAAGAGTTTAAGGACGGACTCTTCGAAATTGCGATTGCAACAAAATATCCTCTTGCAAAGGGCGACGGTCTCAAATTTTTCGACGGCGAAAAAGAAAAGGCAAGCCTCGGAATAGGCGAGCCAAAACCGTGCGCAAACGGAGGCTACTCGTTTGTCACCAAAACCAAAGTCAAGCCGGGCTGGCAAGTCAACCTGATTGCCGACGCGAAACAAGACGAAAAGTTTTTGCAAGCGCAAAGATACGTGCCTATAAGCGTGTGCGCAACCGCAAAGGTAGGAGAGCCGCTTTCAATCAAAGCCGAGTACGAACGTGGTGGGCGGCGTATTCAAGTCGAGAAAAAATCCGAAAACAACCTCGATAAAGCCCTCAACGCGCCTATGAGCGCAAACGATATCGCGCTTGCTTGCTCGAAGGTTGCGGACAGCGGATTCGAGGTGCAAGAGTGCAGAGTAGACACCGACGGAGTGTTTGTCGCAAAGTCGGTTATCAACGCGCTGAGAAGGGACGTTTTTGCCGAGCTTAAAGAAAAAATCGTCGAGGCGAACGCTCCGAAAAATGTCGTGTTCGACGAGGAAAAAGCAAACAAAATTCTTGCAACTCTCAACACTGTTAAAGCCGTTGACGCCTCGCCTTTGCACGTTGTCAGAAGTGAAAGAATCGAAAGCGGATTTGCACGCAAAGGGCAATCGATTTTGCTCAAACCCGATGTTTATAATGCGGAAAACATAAGAAAAACCATAGATTTGAACGAATTTGATATAAACGACGTAGTTTTGGATTTGCCGATATACGCAAGCGGAAAGGATATAAGCGTCATAGAAAAGGCAATCGAGCAAAGCGGTGTAAAACGCCTTGCAAGCGAGAATATATACGGCTTGTATTTTGTTTCAAGAGGTTATGAAGTCGTTGCGGGACAAGGACACAATATCGCAAACGTTTTTGCCGCACAAAAAGCGACCGAGCTTGGTGCGACGGCTTATGTGCCGTCTTGCGAATATAAGGATTTCGAAGACGATGGCAAGCGGAGAAGATTCGAACAAGACGAGGATATTCCGCTCATGACGTTTGCGCATTGCCCCTACAAAACAATATTCGAGTGCGATTGCGCATCGTGTGCATACAAGCCCGATTTGATTTTGAAACGCGAAAACAAGAGGTATGTCGTGCGCCGAGTGAGAGCGTATTCGTGCAGATTCGAACTGTATCCGCTTTGAGCAAAATATCTTGTGAAAATCTTTTTTATGACTTGTCAAACGCAAAGCGGTGTGCTAATATTATTGCAAGCGAAAGCGAATATATTTTTGTAAGGAGAAAAAACTATGCCCAGAGTTATCGGTGATGACTGCATCCAATGCGGTGCGTGCGCAGATACTTGCCCTGTCGGAGCAATTGCGGAAGGCGACAGCAAATACGTTGTCGATCCCGAGCAATGCATCGATTGCGGAGCATGTGAAGACGGCTGCCCCGTCGGCGCAATCAAGGAAGCGTAATAGCAGCAAAAGACAATAAAAAACGGTGCGAGTATCGCACCGTTTTTTATATTGTAATTTTTAAATACACCAAACATTTTTATGTGATACTTTGTCGATTTTTGCGAACTCGCGTCGAATGACGTATGTCAGGACGCATTTTTTATGCTCCCGATTGTACACAAAACAATACATGTGTGGAATTAAAATTAATAATTGTAAAAAAATGTCAAAAAATTGGAAAAAAAAGGTTGACCGTGCTGTGTCGCTGTGCTAGTTTTTTTATAAAATAAAGCAAAAAATTCACCAATTAGGGAGAGATTTTGCGGATTTGCCTTTTGGCAAAAGAGGGATTTATGGGTAGAAAATCAAGCAGCAACGTTGCCGTGTTCGTGCGGTTGTTTTTGATTGTAGCAATGGCCATGGTGTGCGTTTTGACGTTTTGCAGTTGCGACACGAAGGACGTTGAAAGTCTTTTTCAACCGAGTGATTTTACGGTGACTTTCGTTTTGAACAACGGCGAGGAAAACGTAATCTGGCGCAAAGGGGACGCCGTTCCCACTCCGCAAAAGAAAGATTTTGAGTTTTTATACTGGTGTTCGGACGCCGACCTTACGGCAAAAACCAATCTCGATTTTGAAAAGCTGAATCTTGTCAACAGCATAACCGTTTATGCCAAATGGGAAGAACTAGACGATATACAAGGCGTTGTTTTCAACGATTTTTCTTGCGTTTACGACACCAAGCCTCACTCGATAATCGTTGAAAATCTGCCCGAGGGCGCAGTAGTGTCTTACGACGTGCAAAACGTGCAAGTCGCAGCGGGCGTATATCCCGTCACCGCAACGATCAAAAAGGAAGGTTGCAAGGATCTCGTTTTGAGTGCGACGCTCACAATAAACAAAGCGAAAGTCGAAAACATACTTTTCCCGCCCGTCGCGGTTGATTGGGACGGACAGGCATACGGCGCGTTTATCAACGGAGAGTTGCCCGAAGAAGTGAGCGTGAGCTATACGGGTAACGGTCAGAGCGAAGTCGGCGAATACGATATTGTTGCAAAATTCACCGTGAGCGACAACTACGAGCCTATTGCCGATATGACGACCAAACTCGTGATAAACGAGGTGTATTTCTTCGTTACGTTCGACGACGGCGTATCGACGCCTATCGTAAGAAAAGTTGCGCACGGAAAGGCGGTTGCGGATATGCCGCTACCGACGGCAAAAGTCGGTTATAGCGCGAAGTGGGAAAAGGAGAGCGTTGAAAACGTGCTTGAAAATTTGACGGTGCACGCAATTTATACGCCTGTCGTTTACACGGTTTCATTCGTGTCCGACGGCGAAACGGTGTCCGAAAAGACTTACGATATAGAATCGTCGCTGACGTTTGAGGATATTTCAAAACCGCATTATACGTTTGGCGGTTGGTTTGACAATCAAAATTGTTTCGGCAATGCGACGACAAAAATGGCCGTTGGCAACGTCGGAGATAAGACGTATTATGCCAAGTGGGTTGCCGTCGAATACTACGTGACGTATCACTTAAACGGCGGAAACAACAGCGAGCTGAACACAAACGACAACGGCAAATATAAGTATACAATCGAGAGCGACGAGTTCGAGTTTAAAGCTCCTTCGAGAAAGAATTATACGTTCGATGGTTGGTATGCCGATGCCGATTTTGAGGGCGAAAGTGTGAGCGCACTCAAAAAAGGCGCACATGGCAATTTCGATTTGTACGCAAAGTGGATCGTGGAAAAATTTGCGATAACTTACGAGCTAGGCGGCGGTGTCAACGATCAAAACAATCCTACCTACACAAGCGCGGAGGGCGAGGAGATCGCGCTTTTGCCGGCAACGAGAGAGCATTACTTGTTCGTGCGCTGGAAAAACAAGCAGAATCAAACCGTTCAAAAGATCGAAAAAGGTAGAGCCGAAGAAATCTATTTGATTGCCGAATGGAAAGCGAAAGAATACGGCATAGAATACGAGCTTGGCGGCGGCGTAAATGCGGACAACAAAAACTCGTACACGGTTGAGGACGACGATTTCGTTTTGATTGCGCCGTCAAGAAACGGCTATGCTTTCGACGGCTGGTATTTCGAGGAAGATTATTCGGGAAACAAGGTCGAAAAAATAGATTGTTCGCTCGGCAAAAATTTGAAAGTTTACGCAAAGTGGAGTGTTGTCGGGTATGCGATAGAGTATGACGTCAACGGCGGAGAGAACGTTCAGAATCCGACGGAATATACGGTTGAATCCGATGATATTTTGTTGAACGCGCCTACAAGAGTCGGCTATGAGTTCGAAGGTTGGTTTGACAAGGCAAACAACGTCGTTGAAAAGATCGAAAAGGGAAGCGTCGGCAATATTTCGCTCAAAGCAAAGTGGCGTGCGATAAAATACGTTATATCCTTTGACTCGGGTTGCGAAATCGGCGTTGCTTCCGTCGAATACACCGTTGAGAGCGAGGATATAACCATTGAAGATTTGAAGAGAAATCACTATATTTTCGGCGGCTGGTTCGACGAGGACGGAAAGAAAATAAGCGTCGTCGCAAGCGGCAGTACAGGCAATATCGCACTCACGGCAAAATGGAGCGCAATCGAATATAAGATAACTTTCGACGCAAACGGCGGAAGTGTCGTGCAAGATATAATCTACACCGTGGAAACCGCAAGTTTCGATTTGCCGACAAGCAGCAAAGCAAACTACGAGTTTGCAGGTTGGTATGACGGCGAAGATCAAATTTCGCGCATAGAAAAGGGTAGTTTCGGCAATTTAAGCCTTGTCGCAAGGTGGAGTGCAGTCGGCTACAAGGTGAAGTTTGAATCGAACGGCGGAAACGAGATCCAAGACAAAAATTACAATGCGGATATGACGGACTTCGAATTGCCCGTGCCTACGAGAGAATACTACGACTTTGCCGGCTGGTATGCAAACTCCGATTTGAGCGGTGATAGGGTAGTCGATTTTTCAACGGACAAAGACGTAACGCTCTATGCAAAATGGATTGCGAAAGAATATACGATAAAATTCGATTCCAACGGCGGCGAAAGCGTAAAATCGCATATCTATTCGGTTGAAAGTGCAGATTTTACCTTGCCGAGCATACGAAAAGAATATTACGATTTCATTGGTTGGTTTGATGAAAACGGCAAAAAATACGAAGTGATTTCAAGCAAAAATCCGCAAGACACGACGCTTTACGCAAGGTGGAAAGCAATCGAATATACTATCGTTTATATTCTCGACGGCGGAGAAAATGCAGAAAATCCGACAATCTATACGGTCGAATCCGACGAAATCGTTTTAAACGAGCCGACGAAAGACGGCTATAATTTCGACGGTTGGTTCGTAGACGAGAGCAAGATAGAAAGAATTGTCAAAGGTTCGCACGGAGACTTGATTTTGACTGCGCGTTGGACGGAAAATATCGTCGTTCCTCTCTCGGATTTCGCTGTTGAAAACGGCGTTGTAACCGCATATAACGGCAGTGCGACGTCTATAACGATAAAGGCAACCGAGGGCGGAGAGAAAGTCGTATCTATTGCGAAAAACACATTCGACGACGTGCGTACAACCGTCACGGAAATATGTATCGAAGAGGGTATTCAAAGCGTAGAAGTCGGCGCATTCGACGGCATGACTGCGCTTCAAACGCTTGTTTTGCCGTCCACAATCACTATTATGCATAAAGGGATGCTTCAAGATTGCGCCGCACTTGTCAATCTGACAATCCCGTTCGCATCCTTTGCCGTCGACAATAAAGAGGATACGCAAGCAAGGGCTTTTACGGATTCTAACGACGGCAAATACGCTTACGGCATAGCGTATCTGTTCGGCACTCCCGACGATAGCGTGCGTGATAAGTTCGGCGATTACACACCGTATTATATGAATTTTGAAAGCGGCAACACCGTTATGGATAACAATACGATTTGTATTCCAATCTCATTAACGAATTTGACGGTTTTGGGCGGTAATATAATCAAGAAATGTTTTGCAAGTATGCTTAATTTGCAATCCGTGATTATCAAAGGACAATCAAGCATCGGACAGCAAGCGTTCAGCAAATGTTCGTCGCTCAAAGAGGTTAGAATAGAAAACGGAAAATCCACTTTCGGCAGTGCGGTGTTTGAAGGCTGCTCGGATATGACGATATACGTTGCGAGCGACGAGCAAAAATCGACTCTCGACGGGCAGATATCCGCCTTGACCAACGTAACTTGCACGGTTGCTTAAAATCGACACGTGTGATATCATTCATATGAGGTGAATATGAACGCATTGACACTTGTACATAATGCAATAAAGGCATACGTAAGCGAAGGCGGAGTTTGCATAGACGCAACGGCAGGGCGCGGATACGACACGGCGTTTTTGTGCGAACTCGTGGGCAAAGACGGCTCCGTCACGGCTTTCGACGTGCAGCAAGACGCAATAGACAGCACGAAAAATTTGCTTGAAAGCAAAGGGCTTTGCGCAAGGCTTGTTTTGGATTCGCATGCAAACATGGCAAAATATTTTGAAGACGAAAGCGTTGACTGCATAGTTTTCAATCTCGGATATTTGCCGAAGGGCGACCACAGCGTGTACACGCATTTCGAATCAACAAAAGCGGCAATAGAGGCGGGATTGAAAATTCTGAAAAGAGGCGGACTTATGACGGTGAGCGTCTATTACGGCGGTGACAGCGGCTATGAGGAAAAGGACGCATTGCTTCCGTGGCTCAAAACTCTTGACGACGAAAAGTATCAGGTGCTTGCCACATTTTTTTACAACTGGAAGAAAGATCCGCCAATCCCGATTTTTATTATAAAAAACTAAAAATATGTCGATAGAACATCGAAAACGTCAAATCTACAAGATGAAACGGCAAACAGTTTTGAGGATGAAATATGCAGAACGATAAAAAATACAACGTGCTTTTCGTTTGTTCGTCAAACGTGTGCAGAAGCCCGTATTGCGAGTTTATGCTCCGCAGAATGATAGAAAACGACGAGGATTTGAAAGGCAGGGTGAACGTTTGTTCCTCGGCGGTGTTCAATCGTAGCAAGAACATTTTCCCCAAGGCGGTCGACATTCTGAAAAGGGAAGGATTTGACGAGCGTGATATCCTTGCGCACAAACCATCGTTTAAGACGGACAAGGCGCGCTTTGAAAATGCAGACGTAATCATAGGCATGTCGCGCATGCACGGGTTGCTTACGCCGAGAAAGTATCGCAAAAAATACGTTACGCTGTCCGAAGCGGCAACAGGGAAATACTCTCCCGTACCCGATCCGTTTTTGGCAACGTCGCAACAATCATACGACAAAACCATGCTGGTGCTGAAAGGATTTGTTACTCAATACTTTTCAAAGCTCAAAAGCCTGCTCGAAAAACAAAAATAAACACTTTTCGACGACAAAAATTTGCTTTTGTACGGAAATAAAACAGATACTCGGTTTTTGAAAAAAATCTTTAGAAAATTTTAAGGTTGAGAGTTGCATATAGAATTGACTTACAGCCTATTTTTATATTAAACTTATGGCATAATGTACAGTTTGTATCGCTATTTTGCGATATAACGGCAAAAATGCGGCAAATAAGGCGAAAAAAAGAAATATCGTTTACTTTTGCAATCAAGACGGAATATCGAGGATTGCAGCTGTTTTGAGGGGTTAAAAATGAGAAAGTTTGTGTGTATATCGCTCATGATCGCAGTGCTTGCGACAAGTGCGTTTTTCCTTGTCGCGTGCAACAGCGACGATCAGGTTGTGTCTACGGGTGAGTTTTTGAAAGACGTAACGAATGTCGTAAAGATGCCCGATTTCGCATCGCTTTTCACTGCGGATGACAATGCCGCCATAACCAAAGGCGTTGAGGAAGCGGCAAAAGCCACAGACGACACAACAAGAGACGAGGAAGCAATCAAAGACGCCGTTATGTTGCTTTACAACACGGCAAACACGTCCAGACTCAACAACGAAAAAAATAAAAAAGGCACTTCGCTTATGGTGCAACGCTCGCTCGGCGGCAATGCGCAAGGCAGAGTGTACATGAACGGATTTACTCTCCAAAGCGGCGGGAAATGGTATTATCAACTCGCATCGCAAGCGGCAAAGGGAGATGTCGCGGGATTTGAAACAATCGCAAGAATTATGAGCCCGATTGCGGGCAATTTGCAAGTTGCATATACTCTTGACAGCCAAAAATACATGTATGCGTACATTATGGGTACGGCGACTCAGATGGATTGCTCGTCAAACGTATTTCCGTACGCAACTTTCACAATTCCGAAGGGAGAAGAACCAAAAGAATATGACGGATTCGAGGCGTATCAGGCGGACAGAAACTGCCGCGACGGTCAGCTCGAACTCAACAATATGCGCATTTACAGAGATTTGCTCAAAGATTGTCAGATTTCCTATGACGCGCAAAAACAATGCTACACCGTCAAGTTTGCGATAGAGTGCGAAGAGGGAGATAAGGAGCATATCAACGATTTTCAGGCAAAATCTCGCCTCGACCTCGACATCGGCGTCAAGTCTTTTACAATCAACAACACCATAAGCGGTTGGCATGCCGAACTCGAAGTGTACAAAAACGGATACGCCAGAGCATTCCGCTCGTATGAGGATTGGCAAATGATAGTCAAGGTCATAGGCATGAACGTACCCGTGGAATCCCATCCGTCAAACGAATTTGTGTACGCATGGAACAACGATGAGATTTTGAGAATAATCGGCGGCGACTCCCGCATCGAAACGACGTTGCGCACAAACACGCTTGCTTCCGACGACGTAAAGATTGAAAAATGTATCGACTATTATGCGAACATCGCTCAAAACGGAAGCGTGTTTGTCTTTGACTATTTCACATTCACTCTTGCTCTTGTGGGCAGCGTTGTCGGCGCAATGATAATTGTGGCGATAGTGCTTACAATCCTCTTCAAGAAAGGCAAACTTCCCAAACTTCAGGCGGCAATCGAACGCGACAAAGCGCGCAGAAAAGCAATTTCCGCACAAAACAAAGAAGATAAAGAAGAAAAGAAAGAGCTCAAAGCCGAAAAGAAAGAAGAAAGAGCGGAAAGGAAAGCGGAAAAATACGCCGAGGATAATCAATCCGAGAGCGTAGAAGCTCAAAATTCCGAGCAAGATTCACATCTCGAATAACAACCAAAATCACAGAGCACCCGACGCAAAGTCGGGTGTTCTTTTTTCTATTGACAAGCTTGGATACAGAATGTAAAATATAAAAGTAATGTTTGTCGATTATACTTTGTATAAATATAATCGATTTGCAAAAAAACGGAAAGGGAAATGTTATGAAAAAGCGTATTATTGCAAGTTTGCTTTGCGTTGCGGTGATTGCGACAAGTTTGTTTTTGGTTGTCGCATGCAACGACAAAAACGCAAACACTCCGACATCTTTCGAGATGCCTGTGGGCACTCGTCCCGACTATGAGAGTTTGATTTCGTCAACCGACAAGGCGATCATCGACAAAGGTCTTGCCGAAAGCGCAAAAGCAGAGAGCGACGAAACAAAAGATCAGGACGCAATCAAAGCCGCGGTTATGGCTCTTTATACGGTAGCCAACAAAAGCCGCATAGAAACTCCGCTTTCGCTTGTCGTGCAAGAGAGCGACGCAGGTATCAGCATGGCAAAAGTGTTGATGCACTCGTTCAACCTTCGTCAAGGGGACAAGTGGTATTATCAGCTTGCAACCAGCGTTCAACCTGCATCCGACGATCCCTTGTACAAAGTTATGGCGGCGGCAGCGGCTGCATTTGCAGGCTATTTGAAAGTCGCCTACACCGACGGTGACGGCGAATACTGGTTCTTTGCGGGCAAGGGCGCGGCTTATTCGTGCGATTGCTCCGTGCCTACTTTCCCTTATGCAAAGTTTGAAATTCAAGAAAAAGACCACCCGTTTGAAACTCCGCTCACGCTTGACGAATTCAACAACAAACTTCACGTTTTGAGCGATTCAATCCATGAAATCAACAACATGGATTTCTGCGCAGACATCATTGCGGACAACGCAACGATTAAGTTTGAAAACGGCATTTACACCGTTGATTTTGCAATCGACATGGATTCCGACGCCGAGCTTCTTGAAAAATGGTTTGCAAAACCGCAAGAGGATATGAAAGAGGGCGGCCAATCGATCAATAAATACAATTCCTACACGGCAACGCTTCAAGCATGGGACAACGGTTACGCAAAGTATTTCGAATCGCATGCGGACAGAGACGCAGGCACTGCAAGCGGCAAACCCGTTGACAAATACAGCTACGTCTGGACGGAAGCCGAGATCCTCAAACTTGTCGGTCAGGACGTCGAAATCAAGGAAAAAGACAAACACAACCGCCTCGAAACAATCGACGATTATATCGAAATGTACAGCAATCCCGATTACGTAAACACGATCAAGCTCGGATTCTTTGAAATCCTCGGCATCGTGCTCGGTTGCATTGCGGCAGTCGTCATCGTGATCGTGGTGACAATCGAAGTGCTCGTAAAACAAGGCAAACTTCCAAAGCTTGCCGCAAAGCGCGAAAGGGCAAAACAAAAACGCCTTGCAAAGAAAGCCGCAAAGCAAGAGAAGAGAATAGAGCTTATCGAAGTCGTTGACGATGAAAACGAAAACGTCGAAAACATTGCAAACGAAACCGCCGATACAAACGGCAAAGAAGAATAACGCCGATTGAAATAAAAAGGTCGCTCGCATAAGGGCGTCCTTTTTTTACGGCTTGTTTTTCAAAAATTGATAATAACGTTTAGCAAAACCGCAATATTGTGGTATAATAGATTTATCAATTCGATCACAACTTTTTTATATAGGAGCAAAAAAATGAAAATCACAAACGATATATCATACGTGGGCGTAAACGATCATGACGTAGATTTGTTCGAGGGGCAATACTTTGTGCCAAACGGCATGTCCTACAATTCCTATGTCGTTCTTGACGACAAAATCACGGTTTTCGACAGCGTTGACGCACGTTTCGGCAGCGAATGGCTTGCAAACGTCAAAGCCGCGCTAAACGGCAAAACCCCCGATTACTTTGTCGTGCAACACATGGAACCAGACCATTCGGCAAACGTTGCGGAGTTTATGAAAGTATATCCGAGCGCAACGATCGTGTCTTCTCAAAAGGCTTTTGCGATGATGCAAAACTATTTCGGCGAGGCGTACGAAACAAGAAGAATAGTTGTTGGCGACGGCAGCACGCTTGCAACCGGCAAACACGAGTTTACGTTTGTCACCGCACCCATGGTGCATTGGCCCGAAGTTATCATGACTTACGACAAGACGGACAAGGTGTTTTTCTCCGCCGACGCATTCGGCAAATTCGGCGCGCTCGATATCGACGACGAAGATTGGGCGTGCGAAGCAAGAAGATACTATATCGGCATAGTCGGAAAGTACGGTGTGCAAGTGCAAAATCTCTTCAAAAAGATTGCAGGGCTTGACGTGCAAATCATTTGTCCTCTTCACGGCCCCGTGCTTTCAAAAGACCTCGGATATTATCTCAATCTTTACAATATATGGTCGACGTACGGCGTGGAAAGCGAGGGCGTGGTAATTGCATATACGTCCATATACGGACACACCGAAGCCGCCGCTCGACTTCTTGCCGACAAGCTCGAAAGCAAGGGCGTAAAAGTCGTTTTGACCGACCTTGCACGCTCGGATTGGGCGGAGAACGTCGAGGACGCTTTCCGTTACGGCAAACTCGTGCTTGCCTCTACCACCTACAACGGCGACGTGTTCCCTGCGATGAAACAGTTTATTCTTCATCTCACCGAGCGTAATTTTCAAAATCGTACGGTTGCGTTTATCGAAAACGGTTCGTGGGCACCGTGGGCGACAAAAGCTATGAAAGGTTTGCTCGAAGGTTGCAAAAACCTCGTCTTTGCACAAAACGAAGTGAAAATATTGTCTGCGATGAACGAGGAAAACAAGGCTCAAATCGAAAATCTTGCAAACGAACTTGCAAACTAACGATAGAAAAAGTCGCAAAAACTCAAAACATCGTCAAAACAAGCAAGATGAAAACACGATAAAAGCGCAAAATTCGGCATAAAAAAGTGCCGAAAATCTCCAAAAAAAAACACGAAAAAACTATGAAAAAACCGCATTTTTTTGCGGTTTTTTTGTGTGAAAAACGCTGTTTTGACGCTAGTTTAAAGGAAGAACGGATACACGCTCACCGCAATTCCCAGCAAGAGCGTGTAGACGGCAAATCCCGTTATCGAGTGTTTTTGTATGAGTTTCAAGAAAAACTTTATTGCCAAAAGTCCCGACAAAAAAGCCGATATCATACCGACGATTATTGCCCACGGCGAGATTGAAATCGCAGCTTTTCCGCTTATCAAATCAAGGCTTTCGTACAATGCAGAGCCTATGATTATGGGGATTGAAAGCAAAAACGAAAACGTCGTGGCGGCTTGTTTATTTACGCCTTGAAGGGTGAGTGCGGATATGGTCGCACCGCTTCTCGATACGCCGGGCAAAACTGCTATACCTTGCAAAACGCCCGTTAATATACTCGTTTTTGGTGATAAAAGTGCCGATTTGGTTGAATTGAAGTTTTCACCTAGGTACAACAATAATGACGTCAGCACAAAGCCGCACCCCAAAAGTTTGCCGTCCAAAAGCGAGGGGAACAGCAGCTTGAACAAAAACGCAAACGCCACCGTCGGCACGCAAGCAAGCAAGACGTAACCGTCGATTTTCAAAGGCGGTACGCCCCCGAAAACGTCTTGATACTCAAAATTCTTTTTTATGCTTGCTTTCGATTTTCTATTCGGACGTAACGCTAAAAAAGGTTGTGCGACAAGCGGTATCCACGTTTTGCGCAGCGCGATAAGCACCGCAAACAGCGTTCCCACGTGCAGCATTACGTTGAAAAATAAATTTTCTTGTCCTATGCCTGCTTTTTCCAAAATCAAAAGATGTCCCGACGACGAAATCGGCAAAAACTCGCTCAATCCTTGCGCTATCCCCAAAACCAACGCTTCCCAAATTTCCATAGACTTTCTCCTTGTTTACTCGCATCGTTAATCTCGATGAGCTTTGTCTTACGTGTTCGGCACAGTTGCGCTTTCAAGCGGCAAATATCCGTTTTCTCTTTACAGTAATTATTTTTTCGTTTATACTAAACTATTGTATTAAAGTTTTACGCACGCAAGAACGTGCAATCAGGAGAAATATGAAACTCGGTGTCGTAGGTTTGCCGAACGTCGGCAAGAGCACGCTTTTCAACGCAATCACAAAGGCAGGAGCGCAAGCTGCAAACTATCCGTTCTGCACGATAGAACCAAACGTAGGCGTCGTTGCCGTCCCCGACGAAAGACTTGAAAAACTCGCCGCTCTTTACGACAGCAAAAAAATCACTCCCACGTCTCTTGAATTTGTGGATATCGCAGGTCTTGTCAAGGGCGCAAGCAAGGGCGAAGGGCTTGGAAACAAGTTCCTTTCGCACATAAGGGAAGTGGACGCAATCGTGCACGTGGTGCGCTGTTTCGACGATGCCAACATCACGCACGTAGATGGCTCCGTCAATCCGCAAAGGGACATCGAAACCATCAACTACGAGCTTATTTTTGCGGATATGGAAACGCTTGAACGCCGCATGGCTTCCGCACAAGTCAAGGTCAAAGCCGACAAAAAGTATCAAGAGGACGTCGACCGCCTCGTCGTGATGCAAAAGTGGCTTGAAAGCGGCAAACCTCTCCGCAATCTCGATATGGACGAGGACTTCAAACGCTTTGTGGACGAGCAATTTTTGCTCACGTCCAAGCCCGTCATTTACGTCGCAAACACGGACGAAGCCGGCATAAACGGCAATGCGTACACAAAGGAAGTCGAACGTATCGCAAAGGATGAAAACACTGAAGCAATCGTGCTTTGCGCCAAGCTCGAAGAGGATTTGAGCGACCTCGGCGACGAAGATCGCGCAATGTTTATGGAGGACTACGGCCTCACCGAAAGCGGTCTCGATCGCCTTGTCAAAGCGTCATACAAGCTGTTGGGGCTCATCAGCTATCTCACCGCCGGCGAAAAGGAAACTCGCGCCTGGACAATCGTCAAAGGAACGAAAGCCCCGCAAGCCGCAGGGAAGATTCACAGCGATTTCGAGAGAGGATTCATCCGCGCCGAAATCGTCGACTATCAAACCCTCCTCGAATGCGGTTCGTTCAACGCCGCCAAAGAGCGCGGAAAAGTGCGTAGCGAGGGGAAGGATTATGTGATGCAGGATAATGACGTGGTTCTGTTCCGCATCAACGTTTGACGGTGCTATTGAGCGCCTAGCTGTGTCAGGCGTGCTTTGCTCCAAAACCACGTACTCTTTGTACGCTGGGTTTTGTGGGGTGAATTCATAAATGCAATTTTCCCCTTTCCTCACGTGTTTTCCCTATCACCGTTCCCCCTCTGCGTGCCTTGAGGGAACCCATGGTGACCGCGTAGCGGGGGACAACACTCGGCACTCGCATAGATGAGCATCGTCCCCTTGTTATGTCACTGCGCTTTGTGCGCCGGCTTCGCAACAGAATGGCGCAGTCGCTTGTACTATACGTCAAGCTCGGCGCTCGCTATCTCGCCGCCTTGCGGCTCGCACCCTGAATAAGCACATACCGTTAATAAGTGCGCCTTAAATGAGTGTGCGTTCGCGTGTGGGTGTCCCACCAATAATCGCAATGAAGAACGATATCGCTTGCGCAAGACGCAAATACTATAGTAAAAATACTCCAAAGGAGTCGTTATGTTTGAAAAAGAATTGACAAATGCGCTTGCCGTCGAAGGTCTTTCGTCGCAAGACGTGGAATCTGCTCTCGAAACGCCCAAGGAAGCAAAAATGGGCGACATTTGCTTGCCGTGCTTTAAGTTTGCGCGCACAATGCGCCTTGCTCCGCCCGTGATTGCGACAAAACTTTTGCCTTACGTCGAGGCACTCGATTTCGTGGACAAGGTGGAAGTCGTCGGCGGATATCTCAACATATTCTTTGACAGAAACACGCTTGCAAAAAAGGCGATTTCAGAGGCGAACAATCAAAACGTCGGCGCAAGCAGCGAGGGCGAAGGCAAGACGATTTGTATCGATTATAGCTCCGTCAACATCGCAAAGCCTTTCCATATCGGACACCTCGGCACAACCGTCATCGGCGGTGCGCTTTATCGTATATTCGAACATCTCGGCTACAAGGTCGTGGGCATAAATCACCTTGGCGACTGGGGCACTCAATTCGGCAAACTCATTGTCGCAACGCGCAAATGGTCTTCGCTCGAAGAGGTTGCCCAGCACGACGAATATTTCCTCAACAAACTTTACGTGCGCTATCACAAGGAAGCGGAAGAGCATCCCGAAATGGACGACGAGGCGCGCGCTTGGTTCAAGCGTATCGAGGACGGCGACAAGGAAGCGACCGCATATTTCGACGTGTTCAAAAAAGTTACGATGACCGCAGTCGGCAAGATTTACGACAGACTGAAAATCAAGTTTGACAGCTATGCGGGCGAGAGTTTTTACAACGACAAAATGGAAGCGTGCCTCGACATATTGCGCGAGAAGCATTTGCTTGTTGAAAGCGACGGCGCGCAAGTTGTCAATCTCGATGCATACGATATGCCGCCGTGCCTGCTCGTAAAGGCGGACGGCGCAACGCTTTACGCAACACGTGACATTGCCGCAGCATATTATCGCAAAAAGACCTACGACTTTTACAAATGCCTTTACGTTGTCGCATATCAGCAGAATCTACACTTTAAGCAGCTGTTTCAGGTGCTTAAACTTATGGATTTTGCAGGTGCGGACGATATGGAGCACGTAGCATACGGCATGGTGTCCATGGAAGACGGCTCTATGTCAACTCGTTCCGGCCGTGTGATTTGGCTTCAAGAAGTGCTTGACAAAGCGGTTGAAAAGGCAAGAAAAATCATCGAGGAAAAGAACCCCGACGCACCCAACAAGGACGAGATTGCTGAAAGCGTCGGCGTCGGTGCGGTGGTGTTCTCATCGCTTTGGAACAACCGTATCAAGGACATAGTTTTCTCCTATGACAAAGTGCTCAACTTCGACGGGGAAACCGCACCTTACGTTCAATACACTTACGCGCGTTGCGCAAGCGCGCTCCGCAAAGGCGGCGACGTCGATATGAACAACGTCGACATTGGCGCAATCACGTCCGACGAGGGCTACGACGTCATCAAGTCCGTCATTACTTTCGGCGATTCCGTTCGCCTTGCCGCAAAACTTCGCGAACCGTGTTACGTAACTCGCCATATCGTTGACCTTGCCGAAAAGTTCAATCGTTTCTACATCGATCATCGTATTCTCGTAGACGATGCACCCACACGCAATGCGCGTCTTGCTCTCACCAAAGCGGTCGGAAACGTGATCAAATGCGGGTTGGGGCTTCTTGGCATTTCCGCTCCCGAAGAAATGTAAAAACTCGCCAAACAGCGAAATACTGCGTCAACACCCCTCGCCCGCCAACTCATGTACGTATTGTACATTAGGGTTGTCTTTCGAGGGGTGTTTCCTTGTCTTTCATCTGTTTGGCGAGTTTTTAAAAAATCGTCTGATTGAGCGAATAGCTTTGTCAAAGCCCTTCCGTCCGCTCGTCGTGTACGTATAAGTACACTAGGCGAGCGTGCGGAAGGGCTTTTTCGCGCTCTTCATCTCAATCAGATGATTTTATGTATAAAAAGTTAAAGGAAAAAGAGAGTTTTAATTGCTATTCACAGCGTTCTTATATACGGTATATGCCAATTCGAAGACGGAATCGGAGTCGCAAGGCGACGACCGGTCGCTCGAGCGTCATTGCGGTCAAGGCAATCGTCCTATGTCATTCCGAGGAGTGAAACGACATGGGAATCCCCTAAATAGAAACAAAAACCGTTTGACGATTGCCACAACCGCATTAGCCCTCGCGCCTACTACCGCACAGAGAATTTGCGCTATCAGTTCGAGCAAGGACAAGAACTCCTGCCACAGTTGCGCCAAATTATCTGCTTGGTGGAAGTCGGGCGGGACACCCACACCCGATTAGAATGAACGGCGGTGTGGGCGCGACGCGTTAAGCAACACATCCAGTGAATGTGTTGTAGCCAAAGCGAACGAGGCGAATTGCGGTGCGCAAACGCCGAAGTCCAAACACGTGAGGAAAGGGGACATTGCAATTAAAAAATCCCCCCCTACACTCTTGTAGAGGATGAAAAAGCACTCCGCAGCTATCACGGAGTGCTTTTGACAAAGCTATTCGCTCAATCGGGCGGTTTTAGGCGGTTTTGATTGCGATGTGGATATTCATAAACTCAATCGACAAATATGCGGAAGCGTCGTTGTCTTTGAGTGTGAAGATTCCGAAAGGTGCGGTTTGGGGATTGTCTTTGACTTTGTATCCGAGGTAAATTGCACGGAATTGCGTGCCGTCGGAAGCGGTCAAGTCGCGGATGGCATATTGCGTGTCAAGGGTGAGTTTGAGGACGGTGTCTTGGGGGATTGCGTCGAGAAGGTCGGCAGGAAGAGCCATATTGTCGCCGACGTACTTGACTGCCTCTTTGACCTTTGCGTCCGTCAAATCAAGCCCTTCGATGTTGAAGCCGAGGCTGTGTTTTATAAGTCCGAGCGCACCTTGCAAATCGTAAGATTCGAGCTTTTGCGTGAAGCCGGGGAACATGGGTTCGACGTATTTGTCAACGCTTGTTTTGACGTCGAAACTCGAAAGCGCGGAGGAAATATCGACGCCTAAGTTTGTCAACAAGCCGTTGACGTTTTTAAACAAGCCGGCTTTGGTTTGAACTTGCATATGCATCGTTCCGTCCGTCTTAAACTCGAAATATGTGTTGTCCTTGTCGATTGCCGCGTTGACGATGACACGAACAAGAGTTTTGTTCATATCCATCATATTGAGATTTTCGTAGTCCACGGCATAGCGAGTGTCGCTTTTGAAAACGGCGGTATTTCCTTCCTTTTCGTTGCAAGCGCAAAGTGCGAATACGCAAGAGAAAAGCAAAACGAGGGCGATAACTGTCGTGATTATTCTAGCGGTTGTCTTTTTCATTTTTCTTCCCTCCTCGTCAATAGTTGACCGGCGTATAACCGTCCGTCTTGTCGAAATACGCTCTTGTCGTTGCGTAATACGTGGTTGCGGAATTGACCGCGGCTTTTGCAGCTTGAATATCGAAACCTTCGACGCCCGAGTAAATTCTGTCGAGTTGATCGCACTTGATTTCTTTGTATTTTTCAAGCGCGTCGGCGGATGCGATGCCCATTTCTTCGAGCATTTTTTGCGTTTGTTCCGCAATCACGGCGTGTCCGAAATTGGACGGGTGCGTAAAGTCTTGGTAGATAAGAGATCTGCCGAGGCTGTTTGCGGACAAGTCCACAACGCCGTCTTTGACATCGGACTTGGTTACATCGTCAAACGCTTTGTATATGTCGAGCGTATAAACGGTGTTGTCGGGATTTTTTTCGTTGTATTCGTCAAGCATGCCGTTGAGATAGCCCAGCAAATGTCCTGCAAGCTCTCTTACCTTTGCGATGGTGTCGTAGCCTTTTTCGGCAAGTGCCTGATACTCCCATTTGGTGATAAGCGTCGTGCCCTCGTAAACGGGGTTGTAAACTTTTTGGAAGATTATTTTTGCATCGGGATTGAGTTCGCGCAATTTTGCCACGATGTCAACGATATTTTGATATGTGGGCGGAAAATTGAATTTCGGATCTATCGTGTAGGGATTTTTGCCGTCGAAACGGTCGCCGAAGCTGATTGTTTCGCCGTCGCCCGACCAAATGGAAGGACGCACGTTGTCAAGCGTACCGCCGTCGTGCAAATAATCGAACAAAGATTTGTCGTCCGCATAGTACTCTTTGAGGGCGATTCTTGTTTGCTCGTCTTCTTCTCTGTCGAAACAGGATTGATACCAGCTTTCGGGGCTGCCGGGAGCGATATTCGCAAGTCTGTCCGCCATTTCGAGCATCAAAGAGCCGAGGCTGTATTGCAAAATGTTGTTGCCCAAAACGGAAATGTGGATAACGTCCGCCTCAGCGATATGCGTGCGAATGAGCGTTGCTTTTTCCGTTTCTCTGGATATAACTTCGAGCAGACCTTCGCCCGCCTTGTTCGCCATATTGCCGGACGTAAGGTGTCCCGACATGGAGTGGTTGTAGTAGTTGTAACCGTTGGTTCTTCCCACCAAAGCGTAGTAGCCGTAATTGTCGCGTTCGCTGACGGGAGACGCTCCTATCAACGCCTCAGCGATTGAATCGCCGAGGAATACGATATTGAGCTTCCCTTCGCTTGCGTCGCCGTTTTTTTCGTCGCAGGCAACACACCAAAACGCGGTGAGTGCCACCAAAATTACGGCAATGAAAACTGTCAAAACTTTCTTCATAATTGCCCCCTGTTTTCTCGGTTGCACGGAATTCGTACACTTGTACATTTTATACGAAAAAACTTGTCTTGTAAATATCAAAAGACACATTGTTTCATTATATTTTGACAAAAATTCTCTTTGCCAAACGAAAAGCCGAGCGGTTTTTCGCTCGGCTTACGTTCGGTTTCGATTGCATTAAAATCAGTTGGCTTTGACAAAGCGCACTTGCTTCATTTTTTGCTCGCAAAGCGGTCTGTCGTCTCTGTTTGTCGGAGTGTCTGCGATGCGGTCCACAACGTCCATACCTTCGACGACTTTGCCGAACGCCGCATATTGTCCGTCCAAAAACTTTGCGTCCGCATGGCAAATGAAAAATTGCGACGATGCGGAATTGTAAAATTGAGAACGCGCCATGGAGATAACTCCCCTTTCGTGCGAAACGGGATTTGCAACGCCGTTGATTCTAAATTCGCCTTTAATGGTTTCCTTGCTGCCGCCCATACCCGTGCCTTGCGGATCGCCGCCTTGAATCATAAATCCGGATATGACTCTGTGGAAAATAAGTCCGTCGTAAAAGTGTTGCGACACGAGTTTTTGAAAATTCTTGACCGTGATAGGTGCGGATTTTTCGTCGAGTTCGACAACGATTTTGCCGCCGTCCGCCATTTCGATTTCAAGGGTATTCGTAACTTCGTTTGTTTGTGTATATGCCATAAAACACCTCTTTATCTATATATTTTGCATTGATAAAATGCCGTTTGTGTCAAAATCTGTTTTTGAGTATCGCGCTTGCAACGGCTTTTGCGCTTGAAAACGCCCATTGCAAATTGTATCCGCCCGAGTCGCCGTCGATATCGAGAGCTTCGCCCGTCGCGTATGCGTTTTTGACTTTGAGCGACATAAGATTGTCGTCGAATTCGCGCGGATCCAAACCTCCCGACATTGCTTGCGCAAGGGATGCGTCGCCAAGACCTTCGATGGTGAATTTGTAGTTTTTGATAGCGTTTGCGATTGCGCCGATTTTGCTTTGAGCAGGATCGTTTGCGTCGCATCCGGCAGCCCGAATTATGCGCTCTTGCACTTTGCTGTGAAAGGTGCCCAGCAACAATTCTGCAACCGTGCCGTTGTTGTTGCGCTTTGTCAGAATGTCCTCGACTTCCGCTTTTGAATACTCCGGCATAAAATCGATCGTGAGCATATCTCCGATCTTTGCCCTGCCCCTTGCGATCTCGCTTGAAAGATTGAACGCCGCAATTCCGCTCACGCCGAAATCTTTGAAAAGCACCTCGCCGGTTTCATAGCGATAGCCTATGCGCACGCCCGCTTTCACACGAACGCCTTGCAAGTTTTTGAGAGGTTCTTTGTTCGTCTTTATAGGCACGAGGGACGGCGTCATCGCTCTTGCGTGATGTCCGAGCGCGACGTAAAGAGCCGTACTGTCCTTGCCGAACGTCGCAGGCGAGCCGGTGGCAAGCACCACGACGTCGGAGTCGTAAGCAAACGATTGATTGGGTTTGCCCTCGACCTTGACTATTCCGCTCACCGTAAAGGCGTCGTTGAAACTTTCGACGGAGTTGACGAAGTGCGATGTAAACACTTGCGTTGCGTTGCGCTCCAACGCCTTTCTCAACACGTCAAGGACGGTTGACGCACATTCGCTGTACGGATAAACGCGCTTGTCGATAACCTTTGTGACAAGTCCCATTTTTTCAAACGTAGCGATGGTGTCGTGCGCGTCGAAACGGTCGAGAAAACTCTCGACGAAACTCGGCTTGTTGTAGTGCACGATGTTCATGTCGAGGTTTGTGAGGTTGCACTTGCCGTTTCCCGTGGCGAGCAGTTTTTTGCCCACGCGCTCGTTGCTTTCGACAACGGCAACTCTCATCGACGGGGGAAGTTGGCTTGCCAAAAACAATCCGCTTGCGCCGCCGCCTATAACGATAACGTCGAATTTTTGTGTGTTCATACCGCTATTTTAGCACATAGATATATTATAATCAATCTCAAAATCTCGCTTTCGGAAATAAAAAAAGGACGCAAAACGCGCCCGATAAAAAACATTTTAAGCGCGTCTAAAGGGGACAAGTCCTCTTTGGACGCGCTCTCCCCGCATAATTACGCGCAAACACGGTAAGCCGTAAAATTTTGGAGAAAAGGTACGGAACTAAAAACCTTGCGTTTTGCGCGTATATGAGTTAGAGTAGGGAAAATTTGGATTTGGTTACATATTTTTGAAAAAATATTGTGTTTTTTGTACTTTTTTGTATAAATTGGTCAAAAACAAAACACCACCGTCGTAAAGGCGGGATTGTTTGTTGATTGTTTGTGTTGTTTTATCTTCGGACTTGTCCGATCTGAACGGTATCCATTTTTCCACGCTTTCGAGCGGAGCAAGCTGCCGCGCCTTTTCTTCGGACGTTTTCTCGCGCATCACTTGGTTGATTAGATATGCCGGATTGCAATGGTCTTCGTATATTGTGATACACTCGAACTCGAACTCCAACATCCTGTTTTTCCAAACTCCCCACGCCGTGACGCGATAGCTGTAAGAGTTGAACCCGTCGTCTTGCGACTCTTCGATTTCTTCGTTGTAGCTGAATGAGCCGAACGGCAACTCCGCTTTTTTGCTCGTTTCGAGTGAGCATTGTTCAAACAAATACGAGTTTACCGACAATTTAAGCATCCCCGTATAATACTCGGGATCTTCCTCTTCACCGTCGTAAAAATCCACGACGTACATAAGAGGCGTGATATTGTCGAAGTCTTTCATTAAACTTGCGCTGTTGTAAAAAGGCGGTGCTATTTTGTAATCGAATATCGCGTCGTTCATCTCTTCAAGAGACACGGACACGTGCGGATACCAATCGTCGTCCGCAAATCCGGGCGTGTTTGTGGGATTGAGATAAACGCAAACGAGAGAGACCACCACAAGCAAAACGCATGCGACGGACGTCAGAGAAAGCGCGAAATACTTTGAACCGAAAGACTTTTTGTTTTGGGCTATACGTTCTTTTTTGCGCGCGTCGATGCGCTTTTGGTTTTTATCCAAAAGCGCACGCTTGACGTCGTTGTTTTCATATTGTTTCAAACTGTCGTTTGCAAGTTGTGCAAATTTCTCGTTGCGTTTCATGTTTCTCCTTATATCGTCACATTATGTTGACAACGAATGCATCGAATATTGCGGTTGAGGACAAATTCAAATATGCTTTTGCCACATCTCTATAGCCGGTGGCTATTTTTACAAGGCGATTGGTCGTTGTTGAGCCGTTTGCCAGCGTATAAACGATTTCTCGAAGTTCGAACGCCACCACGGCGTGCGAACCGTTGCCGGTATAAGTTTTATACGTGTCCGCATTCTCTTCGCTATTGATCGTCGCGAACTGGAAGCCTTGCACGAAAAGAACAACCGGCTTTTCCGCAAGGAAGATTTGCGCAGCCTTGCCGTAGTCGAGGGTACTTCCCGACATGACGCCCGCAAAGGTCACGTTCGTTCCCGTACTCGCGCAATATCCGCGCAGTCCGTATTTGAACTTACTCACGGTTGCACCCGTCGTTGCGTCTACGCCGATAAAAGTGTACATCGTTGTCATAAGCGAAACGATGGTGCTGTTTTGCGATTTATACGCGTAGGTTGAGCCAATCGATATAGATGCGGCATAATCGGGGATCAGATCGGGGACAAGCCTATCGTAATATCCGATGACGTTCGCAGCCGCTACCGCCGTGCATCCCGACGGCAAACTAGACTCGGGTTGATAGTAGCCCGGATGATTTTTTATCGCAGTTTGCTTGTTGTCGGTTTTTGAAACGTAGTTCACGACCGATTCGGATTGCGTGAGGCCGCCGACGCCGCGCACGCCGTTCAGACAATCGACTTCTTCCTTTGTCATCACCGCACCGTTCGCAAACGTGTATCCACCGTCTCGGTAGCCTGCATATGTAAACTGATTGACGTATATAGGCAGCCCTTGAAGATTTGCATAAGGATCTTTGCCTTCGACGATCTCGCTTACAACCGGTTGTTCGAGCACGAGTATGACCGCATAACCGTCACCTTGCGCGTTCGTGTACGAGTACACAAAGCCCAGCTCGTGAAGAGCGACGTCGTATATCATCCTCTTGTTTGCGGCAAAACTGCCTGTTTCACCGTTTTGATCGATGGTTTCGCCCACCGCCTCAACGAAAAGTCTGTCGCATTCGTCAAGTTCTTCTTGCGTAAATGCCTCTGCCACTCCACCTACATAGAGCATCGCAAAGAGCGTTGCCGCAAAAAATACCGCGGCGAAAACGACGATTGACACTTTGAGTTGTGTTTTCATTTTCCCACCTTCGTGATTTTTTAGTCACATTATAAGAGTGACGGTCTTTGCGATTTGGTTACATTTCAAAGCAAGTTTTTTACTTTCTTTATGCCCCTTGCGTGACGCTGTTTTATCGTGCTTATATTGAGTGAGAGAAGTTGCGCGATTTCTCGCAGATTGTAACCTTCCCAATAATACAAGTAGAATATCTTTTTCGTGCAATCGTCACCCAAAGCGTCGAAAACGCGTTTTGCCTGATCGTTCAAAATCTCCGTTTCGACAAGATCCTCGGACACCGAATAGTTTTCGGACACCAACAGCGGAAGCGTTGCGCTTTCGCCTATAAGCATGCGCTTTGCGATATTGTCGCAGCACGCAAAAACCCACGCCGCCGGATTTTGCACGTATTTGAATCCGTGCGATTTCATAAGTTGCAAAAAGAATTCCTGCGCAACGTCGTCGGCGCATGCGTCGGGAAATTTTTTGTGAATATGCAGTTTTATTCTCGGATAATAAAAATCGAACAGCGTTTCGAATGCCTTGTTGTCGCGCTCGCATTGTTTTAATATTAAATTAAATTTGAAAACGTCCACGAGCGACACCACCGTACAAAAACTATATTTATGTTACACTTATATATATAAAATCGTCAATTTGTTTTTTATTTCACCAATAAAAAAATATATTTATCAAACACTCGTAAAATAAAAATAATCCATATCGACTTTTTTCGACAAAATTCTCAAAAAAAGTACTTTTCTACGATTGCAAAAATGTCCTCGATTGCCTTTGCTTTGCCGATTTCGACACGCACCGCTTTTGCGTCGCGGCCGCCTTTTGCATAATAGCAAAGTTGAAGTTTCATCACGTTTGCAACCGTAAAATCGCTCATATATTTTTGCAAAACCGAGATATGCTCGTATATGTCGCTCTTTGTGTCGTGAGATGCGTCCTTGCCTTGAAGCTCGGCAAAAATCCACGGCCTGCCGAGTGCTTCTCTCGCAATCATAAAACCGTCTGCACCCGTAATATCGCGCACTTTTTCAAGACTTTGCAAATCGACTATGTCGCCGTTCGCGATGACGGGAATATCGAGTGCCTCTTTAACCGCTTTCGTGATAGTGTGGTCGGCAACACCGCTGTAAAACTGTTCTCTGTATCTCGGGTGCACGCACACTGCGCTCGCTCCGCCTTTTTGCGCCGCCAACGCGCACTCCACGGCATTGGGTTTTCCGCTTTCTACGCCTGCGCGCATTTTTACGGTTACGGGACGTTTTGCGCCCTCGCGCACCGCCTGCACGATTTCGCAAATCAAATCGGGATTTTTCATAAGCGCGCTTCCGTCGCCGTTGTTGAAAACCTTTTTGACGGGACAGCCCATGTTTATATCCACGATTTCAAAATTTGCAAGTCTTTCGTCCTTTGCGGCTTTGTACATAAATTCGGGATCGCTGCCGAAAAGCTGAACGGCGCAAGGCGTTGAAAAATCTTCTCTTGCAAGCAACTCCTCCGTGCCCTTGTTGCCGTAGCAAAGACCCTTTGCGCTGACAAGTTCGGTGTACGTAAGTCCGGCTCCGTACTTTGAACACATATGCCGAAAACCGACCTCGGAAAATCCCGCGATCGGCGCAAACAACACGTTGTTGTCAAGTTGTACGTTGCCTATTTTTAGTTGCATAACAAGTGGTTTATATATCCAAAACGACAGCTTAATGTGCGTTTTGTGTAATATAGATTATAGCTTGTCGTTTTGTTTTTCTTGTTGTTTTACCCGATTCCAGATTGCGTCCAACTCGTCGAGCGAACACTCTTTCATGTCCTTGCCGCTTGCTTTGACGGCGTTTTCGACGGCGGTGAATCTGCGCACGAATTTCTTGTTTGCTTCGCTCAAAGCAAGTTCGGGTTCAACCTTGTAAAAGCGCAATGCGTTGACGACGGCAAAAAGCAAATCGCCGCCCTCTTCGACTCTGTGTGCGTCGTCTGCGGTTTTGAGTTCCTCGGTTTCCTCGGCAATCTTTTGATACGCGCCGCTCACGTCGTCCCAATCGAATCCCGCTTTCTTTGCGTATTTTTGTATCTTCTCGGCATAAAGCAATGCCGGGAAATTCTTCGGCACTCTTTCCATTTGGTCGGACGCCGATTTATAATGTTTTTCTTTCTTTTTTGCTGCCTCCCAGAACACAAGAGCCTCGTCGGCATTGTTTGCGTGGTTGCTTCCGAAAATGTGGGTATGGCGGTCGATGAGTTTTCTACAAAGTCCCGTTATCATATCCATATAACCGAAATCGCCCTCTTTTTGCGCAATCTCGGCATGGAACACCGCTTGCATAAGCACGTCGCCGCACTCCTCTTTCATATCGTCGGCGTCCTTTCTGTCGATTGCGTCGACAAGTTCGTATGCCTCTTCGATGAGGTTGATTCTTATACTCTCGTGGGTTTGCGCTCTGTCCCATTCGCAACCGTCGTCGGCGCGCAAACGGTGCATGATTTGTTCGAGGTCGGAAAAATCAAAACGTTTGCAATCCACAAGCGCGACGCTCGGCGCAATAATAACGTCCTCGTCACCGCTTATTTGCGACGTTAAAACGCATTTGTCCTCGCCGTCCTTTTCGACGGTGAGTTCGATATCGCCGTACACGTCGAGAAGTTTTTGTTTTATATCGTTTGCGTTGCTCTTTTCAACGCCGTCTATCACCAGCGGTATGCGCTTGTTGAAAAAAACCGTAGACAAAAAATCCGTGGCTATGTAATGTTGATACGAGCCTTTCAATACGTCATCGAGTTTCATTGTTATACTCCCAAAATCTGATTGTTCTGTGCAACGCCCAAAGAAGTTTTTTGAGCGGAAGATGCGGAATGTCGTCCTTGCTCACGAGATTCAACAAAAACGCGAGCCACACGTAAACGAGCGCGCATACCGTAAATCCGACGGCGAGCGCAACGACGTCGTTTTTCACAAAGGATTGTATCGCAATTCCGCACAACGCCATTATAACACCCGAAACGAGATTTAGACCAACGTTTTTTTCAAGACGAAGACCACATATTTTATAATAGGATATAAGCGTGCAAAAATAAGCCGTCGTAGGCAAGGCAAGCGACGCAACCGCAGCGCCGTTTATGCCGATATATTTCGTAAGCAAAACGTCCAGCGCAATCTTGACGATTATTGCGACGGCAAGGCTCAAAACGGCGTATTTGGTTTTGTCGAGCGCTTGCAGCAAAGAAACGTAAATTTGCATCACAGACAAAAACACCACGTTTGCCGAAGATATGAGAAGTACGTTTTGCGCAACTTGCGCGTCTTGTGCGGATAACGACGGATAAATCGCTCCTATAATATTTTTTGAAAACACTGCAAGAAAAAACGCGCACGGTATTCCGAAAAGATAGGCAAGACGCACGCAAAGACTGCTTTTGAGCATAACGCCGTCTATATCCCTCGTAACTCTCGACGCCGACACCGACGGCACGATTGCAACCGCAAGCGACATTATCGCAACCACGGGCATGTTGATAAGCGAATTGACAGGCCCCGACATTATGCCGTATTGCGCCGTAGCAACGTTCTTTTCAAGCCCGAACGCTTTGAGCATGTTGACGATTATCACGCTGTCAAAGAAACTCGACAGCGGCATAAGCATGGCAACCGCCGCAATGGGAAGAGAAACGTGAATCACGTCTTTGACGTCTTGTTTTGTTACGTTCAATTTGAATTTTTCGCCGCTTTTTTGCTTTTTCGAGCGCACAAAATAGGTTGCAAGCATATATATCACGGTTACGATTTCGCTTATTGTCACGCCCAACAGTGCACCGCACACGGCATAAATCACGCCTTTTCTTATCAGTGCGTACGAAAGCGCAAGCCCCACCGACAGTTTTACAACCTGCTCCACAACGTTTGAAAGCGCGGTGGGGAGCATATACATTTCGCCTTGAAACCAGCCTCTGAACCCCGAAATCACGCACACACACACGATTGCGGGGGCAATAACCAAAAATCCGGGATATGTGTCGGCGTTGCCCTGTCTTGCCGCCAAAAACTTCGACGCTCCCGCCATAACGGCGGCAAACGCAAGCCCCAAAACGAAAAGCGAGAGCATTGCAACCCCCAAATATTTTTTGGTGTCCTCGCCGATTGCTCTCTTTTCGGCAACCATACGCGAAAGCGCGGTGGGAATCCCCGCCGTTGCAAGCACCATAAAAAGTGCGTACACGGGAAACACGAGCTGATACATACCCATACCCTCTGCGCCGAGTATGTTCGTGAGCGGTATGCGATAAAGCGCGCCGAGCATTTTTGCAACGACGCTGCCGATGAGCAACACGCCTGCGCCCGACGCGATGCGTTTTGAGTTTTTGCTATGCGCCTTTGCCCCTTTCATTGGCAAAGCGTTGCCGATATCATTTCGGCGCAAAAATTGAGATAGGTCTTTTGCTCGTCCGCTATTTCATCTTCGGAAGCAAGTGCGACGCAGCCGAAAAAATCGCCGCCCGACACCACGGGTTCGCAAAGAATATATCCTTGTCCGTCCACGTTTTCAAACGCTTTGGAAAAATCTCCCGACACGCTCTCGCGATTGCGCTTTCTTATCAGATCAGAAAAGTCGCCCGTAAGGCGCGCTCCGACAAACTTCTTCTTGTTTTTTCCTTCGCAAAGCACGACTTCGCTTGCGCTCAAAATCAAAACGTTTTTGTCCGTCGCGCTCGCAAGAGTTTTTGCCAATGCCTTCAAAGAGGGCAACACGCTTTGAAACCCCGTATATCTTTTGAGCGTCAAACCTTCGTCGTTTGCGGATATTTCCATTTCGTCCCCCACTTGCAAACGCATGGTTTTTCGCATTTCTTTGGGGATAACTATACGTCCGAGCTCGTCTATTCTTCTTACGATTCCAACTGCCATAAAGCCTCCGTTTTATGCTAGTATTCGTCAAACTTCCGCTTATATTCCTTGCGCTCGATATTTTTAAATATGTTGCAAAACGCACGCTTTATGCGTGCGTTTTGATATGATAAACATTGTGTTTTGTCAATCGAATTTGATTTGCGTTTGATGGAGCTCAAATATAAAATTGCTTTGGTTTCGGCTTTTCGATAACCCTTTCAAGCACGAAAGAAGTGAATTCGACTTCTTCTATGAAATCGCGAGGAAGGTATTTTACGCGGTTGAATTTCTCAAAATGCTTGAAGTGCGTCGGAAGCGTAACGGGCGTTGCCACGTCCACTTTGTAGGATATATCTTGCAACATTCTCGTGAAATTTGACGGCGTCAGAGAAAGCTCGCTTTCATATATGACGTCGCGCAAAATCTTGTCGCCTTTCATAACTTTTGCCCAAATTTTCATCAGTATTCCTCGATTATTTCTCCAAAATAGAAAGTGTGTAAATCCTTTTGCGGATACCACTTTTCAACGTCTTTCAAATCCATATCCCCCATGGGAACAGCACCTACGACCTTGCATTCGAAGTATCTTTGACAACCGCCCACGACGTAGCCGTCAATGCTTTTTGCTTTGACTTTTTCAAGCGCGCACTCCGCCCATTTGTCGTACTCGCGTCCGCTTTTCGTGCCGCAAAACTTCACCGCATCCAGCATCTCGCGCATAGGCGGAACGCTCACCGTAAAAGTGCCGAGGCGGTCGATAAATTCCTTGGTGTATCTACTTTCTCTCACGGGTGCGACAAAAACTTTTTTGCCCCACATTACGCCTATCATACCCCAGCTTATCACCATCACGTTGTCGCCCGAGCACAAAAACGCGCCCGTGTTCAACGCAGTGTCAAGGCAAGACAAATTGTCGAATCTGTGCATACTTTTCTCCTTTTGAAATCTATTATATGCAAAACTCTCGTTGCAAGTCAACGCAAACCTCAATCTCGAAAAAGATTGAATACTTTCAAGTTTTTCAAGCGTTTTTTGCATTTTTAATCATTGTTATATTTGCTTTTCGATTGCGTTTTCTATTTTTGTATGATACCATACTTTCGATGGTGTCGGCAATACCCATCAGTAAAAAAAACCGAGGTGTATTTTGAAAAAATCTCTTGTTTATCTGGCAAGAGCGGCTGTGATTGCCGCTTTGTATTTTGCCCTATCCGTAGCATTCAACGCAATAGCGTTCGGCCCCGTGCAATTTCGCGTATCCGAAATACTCGTGTTGCTCCCCCTCATCTTCCCCGAAGCGATCCCCGGACTTGCAATAGGTTGTTTTTTCACAAACTTCTTTTTCTCGCCCTTCGGTGTGTTCGACATGGTTCTTGGCACACTTGCAACGCTCATAGGTGCAATCGGCACGTACCTTTTGCGTCGCAGACCTTTTCTTGCAACCCTTCCGCCGATTGTAGCAAACACCTTGCTCGTGCCGCTCATTTTCGTGCTCAACGACGCCTCTACGGTGTATTATCTTGCAATGTTCGAGATTTTGGCATCTCAAATCATAACCTGTATAGTTTTGGGCATGCCCTTTACTTTCGCCCTCAAAAAAGCGATGATTGCGGCGCACATTCCCCTTCCGCACCCCTCGAAGTACGACACCGCTCCTTACCGCCGCATATTGCCGGGCGACGAAGAGGACGAAGAGGATTAACTCCGCTTTATACGATAAAAAGAAAGCCTTGCGTTTGCAAAGCTTTCTTTTTTTTGGTTTTGCTTATATCGAATTATTTTGCAAGCGGCGTGTAGAACACTTTGCCGGCGTAGGGTTTGAGCGTATCTCCGAACGGCTCGTCGTAAACGGAAATCAACTCGGTTGCGCCTTGCGGAATATACTTTTTGATTTTCGACGCCTTGACGGTCTTTTTGCTGAGGTTGATTACAACGGTAAGTTTGGATTTTCCGTCCTCCGCAATCTTGTCGTAAACGAAAAGTTGTTTGTCTTTTGGCAAATACAACTTAAACTCGCCGTAAACCGCCGTATCCTTGTATTCTTTGCGGAGTGCCATTGCCTTTTGATAGAAATACCAAACGGAATTTTCGTCCTGCATAGCCTTTTCGACGTTGACTTCGGGATAATTGGGATTGACGGTGTACCACGGCTCGACAGTTGAGAATCCTGCGTTTTTCGTGCCGTTCCATTGCACAGGCGTACGTGCGCAGTCGCGCGCGGCGGTGTGAGCCACTTTGAGGATGTGCTTGTCGCTGAAACCGAATTTTCTCATAAGGTCGCGCACGCAGAAAGTGGACACGTCCTTGAATTGCGCCCACGGATCCGTTCCTTTGGGATATTTGTCGAAATAAAGCGCAGTCATGCCGATTTCTTGTCCCTGATACACAAAGTGCGTGCCCGAAAGGAAAGTGTACGCCATGCAAAGAGCCTTGCCGCTCTCCACGCGATATTCCTCGCTGCCGTATCTCGAAATAATACGCGCGTGGTCGTGATTTTCAAGATAGTTTGCGTTCCACGCTCTGTGGTAAAGTTTCGTTTGCCAATCGTTGAACGTCTTTTTGAGTTTGGGCAAGCTGAAAGGAGTGTGCACCCACTCGATGATTATGCAGTCCGCATTCATGTGTTGGAAAGAAATCATCATATCCAACTCTTTTTTGTTCTCGTTGACGTACGTGAGCGCGGTTTTGGTGTTCATAAGCGGAGCTTCGCCCACTTGGAACGCGTCGTATTGTTCGATAACCTTGCGATATTCTTGCAAATATTCGTGGATATGCGGGCCGTTGTTGTAATGCTCCATACCTCTTGAGGCAGGCATGAGCCAGTTGCCGTTGGGCAAGCCCTCGACCTTGCTGATTTGTGTAATGACGTCCTCGCGGAAACCGTCTACGCCCATATCCAACCAGTATCTCATCACGTCCTTCACCGCTTCTCTGACCTTGGGATTGTCGTGATTGAGGTCGGGTTGCTCCTTTGCGTAAAGGTGCAGATAAAACTCTCCTCTTTGCTCGTTGTACTCCCATGCAGAACCGGGGAAAGTGGACATCCAGTTGTTCGGCACTTTCTTTCCGTCCTTGCCCTTGCCTTTGCGCCAAATGTAGAAATCGGTGTAAGGCTCGACTCTAGCGCAACTCTTTTTAAACCATTCGTGTTGGTCGGAGGTGTGGTTGATAACCAAGTCCATAATCACTCTCATTCCAAGTGCGTGCGCTTTTTCGAGCACCGCTTTGAAATCGTCGAGTGTGCCGTATTCGGGATTGATATTCTTGTAGTCCGCTATATCGTAGCCGTAATCCGCTTGCGGAGAAACGTACAAAGGCGAAAACCAAATTGCGTCGCTACCCAAACTCTTGATGTATTCGAGCTTTGAAAGCACGCCTTTCAAATCGCCTATACCGTCGTTGTTTCCGTCGCAAAAAGAGCGTGGCCAAATCTGATAAACGGACATCTCTTTAAACCATTTTCTTTCTTCCATAATAATCTCCCAATATGCAAAAACGAGGTTTTATGCCTCGTTTTTGCAATTATAAACGTTAGTTTTCGCTTGTTTCGTCGTTTTCCGACGTTTCAACGTTTTCGGTTTCGAAAGTTTGATTTTCACTCTCTTCGTCGCTTCCGACTATGACGTTGCCGTCCTCGTCGTATTCGACTTCTTCCTCATCCTCGTGAGGTGTGAGCGCGATTGCCATAACCTTGAACTTGTCGTCTTTGAGCTTCATGATGCGCACGCCTTGCGTAGCTCTGCCTATCTTGCTGATTTCGTCCGCTTGCACTCTGATGATAACGCCGCTGTCGGTGATCATCATAACGTCGGTGTCCGCAGGGATAACTTTGAGGCTTACCAGCGTACCCGTCTTGTCGTTGAACGTGCCGGCTTTTACGCCCTTGCCCGCTCTGTTTTGAATCGGGTAGTCGTCGATGCTGCTACGCTTGCCGTAGCCGTTTGAGGTGACCGTGAGGATTTCGTCGCCGGGATGCACCACGTCGAACGCCACAAGCGTCGTGTCGCCCGAAATGTTCATTGCCTTGACGCCCATTGCCGTTCTGCCCACGGGACGTACGTCTTGCTCGTTGAAGTGGATGCTCATGCCTTGGCTGGACGCCACCAAAAGTTCGTCGTTGCCGGTGGTGATGACCGCTCCGATAAGCTCGTCGTCATCGTTGAACTTGATTGCTATCTTGCCGTTGCGCTTGATGGAATCGTATTCTTCGAGAGGAGTCTTTTTGATAAGGCCTTTCTTCGTTGCGAGCATGAGGAACTTGCCTTCTCTCTCTTCGGGCATTTGCAAGAACGCTTGTATCTTTTCGCCTTGTTCGAGTTGCAAGAGGTTGACCGCCGCTCTGCCGCGTGCGTTGCGCGTTGCTTCGGGAATCTCGTAGGCTTTGAGCGTGAACACCTTGCCTCTGTTGGTAAAGAACATTATTCTCTCGTGCGTATTGGACGTGAATATTCTTTCGACGAAGTCCTCGTCCTTTGCCTTGTGCGCGGTGATACCCATGCCGCCTCTGTGTTGCGCTTTGTATTCGGCAACCGGCATGCGTTTGATGTATCCGCCGTGCGTCATGGAGATAACCACGTCCTCTTTTTCGATAAGGTCTTCAATGTCGATGTCGCCGTAATCGTAGGTGAGTTCGCTCATTCTGGGCGTGTTGTATTGCGCCTTGATGTCGGTCATTTCCTTGATGATGATGTTCTTGACTTCCTCGTCGCTTGAAAGCACCATATTGAAGTAGGCGATTTGCTTGTCGAGGTCTTCGAGTTCCGCGTTGATTTTTTCAACTTCGAGTCCCGTCAAGCGTTGCAAACGCATATCGAGGATTGCCGCCGCCTGTTTGTCGCTGAGCCCGTAGTTTTCGATGAGTTTTGCGATAGCGTCTTGTCTGTCGCGGGACTTCTTCAAAAGCTCGACGATAGCGTCGATGTTTTCAAGAGCGATGTGCAAACCGAGCAAAATATGTTGTCTTTCTTGCGCTTTTTCGAGGTCAAAACGAGTTCTGCGCACGATAACGTCTTTTTGGTGAGCGATATAGCACTCCAAAATCTCTTTGAGATTGAGCACGCGAGGCACACCGTCCACGAGAGCGAGCATAATCATGCTGAACGTGGTTTGCATTTGCGTTTGCTTGTAGAGTTGGTTGAGAAGCACTTGTGCGTTGACGTCCTTTTTGAGTTCGATGACGATACGCATGCCGTGTCTGTCCGTTTCTTCTCTCAAATCGCTGATGCCTTCGAGACGTTTGTCTTTGACTTGGTCTGCGATGTTTTCAATGAGTTTTGCCTTGTTGACCTGATAAGGTATCTCGGTGACGACAATGCGGCTCTTGCCGTTTGCCATCTCTTCGATTTCCGCCTTTGCGCGAAGCACGCATGCGCCTCTGCCGGTGCGATACGCTTGTTTGATGGAATGTCTGCCAAGCACCAACGCGCCCGTCGGGAAGTCGGGAGCAGGGATATATTCCATAAGATCGTCAACGGTTGCGTCGGGATTTTGCAAGAGCGCGACGGAAGCGTCTATAACCTCTCCGAGATTGTGAGGGGGAATGGACGTTGCCATACCGACCGCGATACCGTCCGAGCCGTTTACGAGCAAGTTGGGGAATCTTGAAGGCAGCACGACGGGTTGTTCGCGCGTGTCGTCGAAGTTGGGATAGAAATCAACCGTCTTTTTGTCGATGTCGCGGATCATTTCAAGCGCGATTTTGGAAAGGCGAGCTTCCGTATAACGATATGCCGCCGCCGGATCGCCGTCGATAGAACCGAAGTTGCCGTGTCCGTCGATAAGCGGGCAACGGATTGAAAAGTCTTGCGCAAGACGCACCATTGCGTCGTAAACGGAGCTGTCGCCGTGGGGATGGTATTTACCAAGCACTTCACCGACGACCATAGCGCACTTACGATAGGGCTTGTCGGGAGTCAGTCCGAGTTCGCTCATTGCGTAAAGAATACGTCTGTGAACGGGTTTCAAACCGTCTCTTACGTCGGGGATTGCACGGGACACGTTGACCGCCATCGCATATGCGATAAAGGACTTTTTAAGCTCGCCGTTGATTTCCACGTCTTTGACGGTGGAGTTGGCTATATGTTGAATATATTCGTTGTTTTTGTCGTCTCTTATGTTCGCCATAACTGCCTCCTTATACGTCGAGATCGGTCACGAGTTTTGCGTTTTGCTCGATAAATTCGCGACGAAGTTCGGGTTGCTCGCCCATGAGGATGGAGAAGAGCTTGTCCGCTTCGATCGCGTCTTCCATCGTAACTTTCAAGAGCGTACGTTTTTGAGGATCCATGGTGGTTTCCCAAAGTTGTTCGGGGTTCATCTCGCCAAGACCTTTGTAGCGTTGAAGTTCACCGCTCTTTCTGCCGAACTCGTTGTAGTATGCTTCCAAACTCTCGTCGTCGTAGAAATATTGCTCTTGTTTGCCCTTTGCAATCTTGTAAAGAGGAGGAAGAGCGATAAATACGTGGCCGTTTTCAATGAGCGGACGCATAAATCTAAACAGGAACGTAAGCATCAAAATACGAATGTGGCTGCCGTCCACATCGGCATCGGTCATGCAAATGATACGATTGTAGCGGAGCTTGGATTCGTCGTATTCAGCGTTGATTCCGCATCCGAAAGCTGTGATCATCGCCTTGATTTCTTCGTTTTCCAGCACTCTGTGGAGCGCGGCTTTTTCAACGTTGAGGATCTTGCCTCTCAAAGGAAGAATGGCTTGGAAACGCCTGTCTCTGCCTTGCTTTGCACTGCCGCCTGCCGAATCGCCCTCGACGAGATAAATCTCGCAGTTTTTGGGATCTTTGTCGGTGCAGTCCGCAAGTTTGCCGGGGAGCGTGGTGCTTTCAAGCGCGCTCTTTCTTCTTGCGCTCTCTCTTGCCATACGTGCGGCTTCTCTCGCTCTTTGCGCCGTGATGGTTTTAAGCACAAGCTCCTTCGCTTCTCTGGGGTGCTCTTCCAGATACGTGCCGAAACCTTCCGCAACGCCCTTTGCCACCGCCTGGCGCATACTGCTGTTGCCGAGTTTAGTTTTTGTTTGTCCCTCGAATTGAGGCTCTGCGAGCTTGACGGAGATGACTGCCGTAAGACCTTCTCTGACGTCCTCACCGCTCAATTTCTCGCTTCCTTTAAGTATTCCCGCCTTGGAGCCGTAATCGTTGATTATCTTCGTCAAAGAGGCTTTGAAGCCGTCAAGATGCGTGCCGCCCTCTTCGGTGTTGATGTTGTTTGCGAACGCCAAAATCGTGTCGGAGTAGCTGTCGTTGTATTGCATTGCCACTTCGATTTCACTGTCAACGTATTTCTCGTCAAAGTAAATAACCTCGGGGAAAATGGTTTCCTTGGTCTTGTTCATCTCTTCGACGAAAGACACGATACCGCCGTCGTAGCGGAACACCTCTCTGCGCTCGGGTTCTATACGCTCGTCCGCAAGTTCGATTGTAAGCCCCTTGTTGAGGTAAGCAAGTTCGCGAAGACGAGTTTTCATCGTGTCGTAATTAAATTCAAGCGTTTCAAAAATCTCCGCATCGGGATAAAACGTAACCGTCGTGCCGGTGTCGCTTGCCTCGCCAACGACCGCCAAAGGTCTTTCGGCAATACCGCGATTGAAGCGTATGCGATAAAGTTTGCCGTTTTGTCTGACTTCGGCAACCAACCATTCGCTCAAAGCATTGACGCAGGATACACCCACGCCGTGCAAACCGCCCGATATTTTGTAGCCGCCGCTGCCGAATTTTCCGCCTGCATGGAGCTTTGTCAAAACGACTTCAACGGCCGATTTGCCTTCCTTTTCGATAATGCCGGTGGGGATGCCTCTGCCGTTGTCGGTGACGCGAATCGCGCCGTCTTTGAGGATTTCCACAACGATGTGCGTGCAGTAGCCGGCAAGCGCTTCGTCGATGGAGTTGTCAACGACTTCGGTGACAAGATGATGCAAACCTCTCACGTCCGTCGAACCGATATACATGCCGGGGCGTTTTCTGACGGGATCGAGCCCTTCCAGAACCTGAATGTCGCCGGCGTCATAACTGTGTTTGACTTCTTCTGCCATTTTTCCTCCTAAATAAAATATATTTTAGTAGTAATATATTATTATTTCAATAATAATAAGTAAAAATATTATAACAATGTATAATCAAAATATCAAGAGTTTTTGTCAAATTTCTTTTCTGAGGCGATAAAAGGCGGCATGCACGCGTTTTGAGCATCGTATAATGAGATTCCTCAAACCCTGCTTTTGCGCGATTTTCGGGCGTTTGACAACATAACGGATAACACCGATTTGAAAACCCGAATTAAAAATCAAGCCGTCATCAAACAACAATAGCAAAACATAATTTATAAAAACGGCTCACACATACACCGGCGGTTGAAAGATTAAAAATAAATTTTCCGACGAGCTTTGCGAAAATACGATTTTTTGTCGTTCGACCAAATTATCGCTTGCCCTAAAAACGTTTTTACTTTACTATATCAAATATGAATATCAAAGAAGCTTTGAAAACTCCGCCGAACACCGACGAACTCAAACAAATCTACAAAGACAACGGGCTTGTTTATTACACTCCGAAAGAAGAGTTGTTCAATTCGATTTCACACGCTCTCGGAGCGGTCGTAGCCCTCGTATTTATGATTTTTATGCTTTTGAAAGCGACAACGCCCGCGGCATACGCAACGGCGGTACTTTCGTGCGCGCTCATCGCGATAGAGTTCAGTGTATCGGCAACATACCACGGCGTATCGGACATGAAAAAGAAACTGACGTGGAGAACGCTTGATTTCCCCGCCGTCAACCTGAACGTGATAGCTTGCGCCACGGCAACTTGCCTTATGTACGGAAGCATATACGGTTACGTTGCCTTCGGAGTGTCGTTTGCAATCGCAGCGGTGATCTTCGTCCTTTGTCTTTACAGATTCGATATATTCAGAAAGGTGTCCGTTGCGTCCACCTTCGTCATCGGCGGATTGATGTTTGCGGCATTCTTCACGGCTTATTTCTCGCAAAAGGGAATATCGCAAGCGACGAGTTTCGTCTATCTTGCAGGATTGGCGTCTTGCTTGCTGGGTGCGGCGGTGTTCGGAGTGCACAAACGCTACGTGCATTGCTTGTTCCATGTTTTCGTGCTTGTCGGGCCGATACTGTTTCTAGTCGCAACGTACATGCAAATTATCGCGTAAACAATACTCCGTATTCGAAAATTAAATCGGGTGCGGAGTATTATTTTAAAATCGTATTGATATACTTGTTAACCATTTTACAGCAATATTTTCTAGCGTCTTGTTTTTCAGACGTCAAATAGGGATGTGGATATGTTTATATGTGGAAATTTTGTTCGACGTGAAACGCCACTAAACAGTGGCAAAAAGCCATAAAACAAAGCACACATCAAAATCAATTATTGCAATAGCAACACAAATATAAGTTAGGTACAAAATCAAACATATTATCCGTGCGTAATCGTTTTAAGACGGATTAAACATACACCACAAAAAATCAGCGAATACGCATAAGTACTTATCGGAAAACACGCGATAATAAATACTCAAAAAGAAGCGCAGCATATCAATAACTACGCTAAAAATCCTACGGTTATAAAATCTTATAGATTTTGTGTGAAACAGCAAAAAAAATATAGAAAAATCGAGAAACAAAACAGCGCGAAAAATTCAGGTGAAAGCGAGAATAATTTTCTATACAATTTTACATGGAGAAAGACGCAATTTTCCCGAAATGCCCATAAAAAGCCGAGAAAACGCCACTATTTAGTAGGGTTCTAGCGTTTTTCGTTTCACGTGAAACCGATGCCAAAAATCAAATTGTTCCACGTGAAACATAGCTATTTTAAATCGTTTTTCGCGATATATCGCACCGTTGAGAGTGTTGTTTAGGTGGTGCTTGTTATTCAAAACACAAACGATGACATGTGCTGGTTTTATACGGTACTTCCATGTCGTTTCGGCAAAGATCCTTTTTGTTTTAACGCACAACCACCACCGATTGCACCGAGTTAGGCAATCAAACCTATAGCGAACGTAGCGGCATGTTTTGATTTGAGACCATGCCCTCTTTTTATTTGAACTTTTCACTCCAACTTTACCATTTTTGCAAACTCTTATTTATTCAAAAATCACGCTATTATTCCACTGTTTAGTGGCAATTTTGCTATATTATCTAAAATGTTACACGTGAAACAATCACTGAGTTTTATTGGTCAATTCGATTATAGTCAAACATAGTTCGTTTGTCTTTGTTGAATATATTCGGCTTTGCTTTTGAAATCGTTCGATGTTTAGTTTACACTTTTTTGATTTGCGTTTCGCTCTCGTCGCTCTTTGGTCGGAGTATTGTTTTCTTTTTTTGTTACATTGGTTCGTCTGCCGCTCGCCCTGCTTGCGTTGTTGTCCGTGGCCAACCTGAAATCTGAATTTGTTTAGATTTATAGGAAAATTTTTGATTTTCTATAAGGTTACACGTGAAACAATCAAGGCAGTATTATAAATTAATATTTTTTGCGGATTCGTATTTTTGTTTAAAACGTCACCTTTGTAGAAATACACACTTTACAATTTGTTTATATTAAATCTAGGGTTTAATTTTTTGCTCCAAAAGAATATACAGGATAGGGATAGGGATAGGGATAGGGATAGGGATAGGGATAGTACAAAACTTTTTTATCATTGCTGTCATGCCGGATGAGATATAACTTTGTCTTTGCCTGTTGATCGATAAGATAATTAGGCATTCTCGATAGGCGGATTTGCATAAAATCCAAGCCGGATATTTTATGTGAAACGTGGCAGGCTTTGTTTATACGGCTTTATTGCGTTGATAATATAATAACTCATATTCGGTAAAACAACAAAGTCGCGTGCCAAACCGAATAATGCCGACCGCCCAAGATAACGTTAATAAACTCACCATAACAGTCCGAACAATATTTGTAAGGCGTAGCCGCCCGGTAATCTAGGTGTCGGGTATTGAAATGGCGTTCGGTGTTTATAAAGACACTCAGACATAATCATACATTGTTCGGTGTGAAAAAGAGAATAGCTTCCGATATGCGTAGCGGCACTCAAACACGGAAATCAATTACATCAAATATCCTCGGCGCACCATCCTTTCAACAATCCGCGAAAACGTCTGTTAATCAAAGCAATGCGGACATGGCGGTGCTTTTGCCTTTTTTATTCAAACTTGGTAGAAAACGCTTTTTTGAATTTCTATTTGTTTGCGATTTGTTTTCCGACGGATTGTCCGCACCGAATACGAAAATGCCGGACAGTAAGAAATACATAATCGTTTAAGAAAACCGTTGGCAATCTTAATCGATGTCTCGGCAAGTATATTAATTCGTTATAATTGAATTGTCGGTTTTTCTAAATAAAAAACGAAAGCATTATTATCCACAATACGACCGCTTATTTATCTTAATAATCGACAAAAACGTTATTATTCAACATACGGGCTTATTTAATCTGCTAGTCAAACAAAATATTATTATAAGAGCTTAAATCACATGAGCGCTTAATTCTAAAACTTCTCCGTATTAGTCAAAATCCAAATAGACTGCCATAAATCAACGTTTATACATCGGTAATAAATCCTTCTGTTTTACATCGGCAATAAACTCCTTTCATTTTCGCCTATATGTACTTAGAACCAAACAAAATGCCATCTATAACGAAAACCACCGAGGTTGTGTAAAAATAAACGCGGTATAATAGTTTACTTGTAAACTATTATACCGCCTAGGGAATTTTTCTGTTTCGTTGAAACTCTTGCGCCGCTATTCGTCAATTCTTAATCGGAGGAAGGGCGGTTGCGCCGTCTTTTATCGCTTTGAGGATTTCGGGAAGGATTTTCTCGTATCCGGCAACGCCTTTTTCGACGATAGAAAGGAAGCTCACGTTTGCGTCCTCGTCCGCTTTGTCGCTGACAACCTTGATGGAAAAAAGCGGAACGTTGTTTCTCTCGCAAGCAATTGCGATGCCTGCAAGTTCCATCTCGCAAATATCCGCGCCGAACTCTTTTGCAAGGCGGTGTTTGTCCTCGTTTTTTGTGACGAACACGTCGCCGCTTGCGACGGTCACGAGTTTCATTTGTTTGCCGATGTTTGCAAGCGCGTTGTGAATAAGCGTTTCGTCAAGATAAAAATAGTTGCTGTTCATTCCGCTGTACTGTCCGACCACTCTGTCCGTGTCAACGCCGGTGACGTCGAATTGATAATGCACCACGCGTCTTGGCACGACAAGCTCGCAAAGTTCGAGATTTTTGTTGAGTGCGCCGACAAAGCCGAAGTTCAGCACCGCTTCTATGTCAAACAAATCCACGAGCAGTTGCACCGCAAGCGCGGCTTTGATTTCACCGACGCCGCTCGTTGCAAGATATATGGTGTCGCCGTCGTATTCGATTTGGCTTATAGCAACGCCGGATATAGTGTTTTGCGCCACGACGTTGCCGAGTTTTTTGAAGATAGGCAGAGTTTCTTCCGCCATAGCAGTTATGATTGCAATTCTCATACTTGCGCTCCCAAAATTTTATTTACAATATTTTAGCACGTTTTCGCGCCATATTCAATATTTGCAAAAAATAATAAGATTTTATTGTTGTTTTAATACGCCAATGCGCTTTATATCGTTGAAAAAAACTTCGACAAATGCTATTCTATAAAAAAGGAGTTTTTATGGACAAAGCATTTCTCAACGACTGTTTATCTGAAATCGGCGTCAATCTCGCGCCAAACGCGCTCGACAAACTCGAGGGATATTTCGGCATGGTCGTTGAACAAAACAAAGCGTTCAACCTCACTGCGATAACCGAAGAAAAGGACTTTGTCGTAAAACATATCGAGGATTCCCTTGCCGGCATATCTCTTATACCCGACAATGCGAAACTTCTCGATATAGGCGCGGGCGCAGGCTTTCCGAGCATGCCTATTGCCGTTGCCAGAGAAGACGTATCCGTCACGGCTTTGGACTCGACCGCAAAGAAAATGACTTTCCTTGCCTCGTGCGCAAAAACTTTGGGCGTAAGCAACCTCTCGACGGTCAGCGCAAGAGCGGAGGACAAGAGGGATTTGTTCGGCAAATTCGACGTCGTAACGGCAAGAGCGGTGTCCTCGCTTCAAATACTTTTGGAACTTGCCATGCCGTTTTTGAAAGTCGGAGGCAGATTTATCGCCTACAAAACCGACGAGAGCGAACTCGATACGTCGCAAAACGCTCGAAAAATCCTCAACGCAAAACACGTCGAAACGAAATCTTTAACCCTTGCCAACGGTGAAAAGCGCGCCTTGCTTGTCTTTGAGAAAACCGCTCCGACGCCGAAACAGTATCCGCGCCAGTACGGAACGATAAAGAAAAAACCTCTTTAAATCATATGAATTTCGACAAAAACCGCCAAAGGTTTGCGTCGATTTTTATTTTATGTGAAACTTTTTGTGAAACGCCGTTGAAAAAATAAACTTTCTATGCTATATTATTTTTATGGCGCATGTCGTATCCTTTGCAAATCAGAAGGGAGGCGTGGGCAAGACGACTTCGTGCGTAAACCTTGCATGCTCGATTGCCTCACTGGGATACAAAACTTTGCTCGTTGACTTCGATCCGCAAGCCAATGCGACAAGCGCGATGGGAGTGTTCGACAAAAATATCGAAAATTCGATATACGACGCCATGTCGAAGCGGAACGCAAAAGGATGTATAAGAAAGGGCAAATATGCCGATTTTATTCCGTCCTCGCGCAATCTTGCGGGCGCGGAACTCGAGCTTTCAAACGAAAACGAGCGCGAGATCGTTTTGAAATCAACGCTTAACAGCGTAAAAGACGATTACGACTTTGTTTTTATCGATTGCGCTCCCAGCATCAATTTGATGCTTATCAACGCTCTGTGCGCGTCTGGCGAAGTCATGGTGCCCGTTCAATGCGAGTATTTTGCGCTCGAAGGACTAAATCAACTGCTCAACACCGTGCGACTTGTCAAAACGCATTTAAACGACAATCTGCGGCTTGGCGGAATACTACTCACGATGTGCAAGCGGACAAAACTTGCGCGCGACGTTGAAAATACCCTACGGCAAACGTTCCGAGGCAACGTTTTCGAGACGTCGATACCTTGCAACGTGCGTCTTGCGGAAGCTCCGGGATACGGAGTTCCTATAATCGAATACGACAAAAATTGCCCCGGCGCAATTGCGTATAAAAATCTTGCAAAAGAATATATATCAAAGTTTAAGGAGTGACTTATGGCAAACACAAAAGGCGGCCTCGGAACAAAAGGCTTCAATGCACTTTTCAACGACAATGAAGAAAACGTCAAAGTCGATATTGCCGACGACATTCAGGCTCAGGAAATCGACATCACGCTCATCGACCGCAACCCCAACCAGCCCAGAAAAACTTTCGACGAGGACAGTTTGAGAGAAATGTCCACGTCCATTGCGACGTACGGCGTTTTGCAACCTCTTCTTCTCGTAAAAACGGACGGCGGAAGATACCTCATCATCGCCGGCGAGCGTCGTTTCAGAGCAAGTTTGCTTGCAGGGCTCAAAAAAGTGCCTGCAATCATTCGTGAATTTACTCCGCAACAAATCCAAGAAATATCGCTCATCGAAAACTTGCACCGTGAAGACCTCAACGCAATCGAAGCGGCAGAGGGTATGCGCGAGCTTATGGACAATCACGGTCTTACGCAAGAGGAAGTGGCAAACCGTATCGGCAAATCTCGTCCGTACGTCACCAACACTCTTCGCCTTTTGCAACTTCCCGAGGAAGTCACGGCTTTGGTGAGAGAGGGCAAACTCTCGCCGGGACACGCAAGAACTCTCATCTCCATCGACGACAAGGATTATCTCGTTACGCTCGCCAATCAAGCCTGCGACAACAAGCTTTCCGTACGCGACCTCGAAAACCGCGTCCGCCTCTACTTCACAAGAAAAGCAATTCCGTCAGGACCGCGAGATACAAAAGCTCTTCCGCTCGAACTCAAAGAATTCGTGGGCGATATGAAGCGCATATTCGCAACCAAAGTCAAACTTGTGGGCAACGACCAAAAGGGTCGTATCACAATCGACTATTTCAACAAGGACGACCTCGACAGAATCTACGCGCTTATCCAAATCTTGAAGTACAACGACAAATTATAATATTTTGTCAAAAAACCTACTTAAAAACAGCAAAACGCGCATATAAAGTGCGCGTTTTGTTTTTTTGCATTTATCGGCTTTTATTCGTTCAAAACTTGACCTTCGTTGATTTTTATCTTTTTCGCTTTGTTCGGCAGTGTGTATTCGGTGCAGGTGAGCAGGGTTTGAAAGCCTTGCGTCATTTCAAGCAAGAGAGTTTGTCGGGTGTTGTCAAGCTCGCTCAACACGTCGTCTAATAACAAAACGGGCGGCTCGCCTATTTCGTTTTTGTAGATGACGACTTCGCCCAGTTTCATTGCAAGCGCGATTGTGCGCTGCTGTCCTTGGGAGGCAAATTTACGGCTATCCTTGCCGTCTATCTCGATTTTTATATCGTCGCGGTGAGGGCCTACCGTGCAATATCCCAGCTCTTTGTCTTTTTGGCGAGAAGCGACGATTGCCTTGTACAACTCATCTTGGATATTTTGCGCGCCGTCCGTTTTCGAGCCGCTCTCATAGGATAGTTTGAGCGTCTCTTTTTCACTGCTGAGCGCGCTATGAAATTTACCTGCCGCATCGTTGAGAGTCGCTATATATTCCATGCGCTTTTCAATTATAATCGCGCCTTCTTTGGCAAGTCCCGTATCCCATACGTCAAGCATATCGTCGATGCCGGGATTGAATTTGTATTCTTTGAGAAGATTGTTTTTTTGTTTTAGCGTCTTGTTGTAGCGTTGAAGCGCGAGGAAGTATGCTTTCTGTTGTTGAGAAAGTCCCACGTCCAAAAATCTGCGTCTTTCGTTGGGAGATTCCTTGACGAGTTTCATCTCGTCGGGGGAGAAAAACACCACTCCCAGCACGCCCAAAAGCTCGCCTGCGCGATTTACGGGAATTCCGTCCACGGCAACCTTTTTTTTGCCTTGCTCGTCGATTTGCAAACAAATAGTGTGCTTTCTGAAACGCTTTTCGATGTTGAGTTTAACTTGCGCCTTGCTCTGCCCCAGCAAAATCATTTCTTTGTCTTTCGTCGTGCGAGGGGAGTGAAAAACCGAGCAAAGATACACGCTTTCGAGCATATTCGTTTTTCCGCTGGCGTTTTTGCCGTAAAGAACGTTCAGCCCGTCGTCGAATTCGACGAGGGCGGAAGGGTAATTTCTGAAGTTTTTCAGTTCCAGCGAAAGAATTTTCATACACAACAAGTATAACCCGATCGCCGTTTTTTTTCAACATCTTGTGTTTAAGTTTTCTTTTTTGAATTTTGCTTGAAAATTTTGTCGATTTTGCTATAATCGTAAGCATGATTAATCTAGAAGAATTTTGGGATGACGTAAAGAACGATTTGTCTATTTCCATCCAAGCCATAAGCTACGAGGTTTGGATTGAAAAGCTCGAACCAGTATGTTTTGCAGACAACGCAATCGTGCTTGCGACAATCTCCGCCAACGCAAAAAAAACCATCGATTCGAGATACCGCGACACCATAAAAGACGTGGTGTCTTCTCACAATCCTCAAATCAAGGACGTGGTTATCATCACCCCCGACAAAAAGGCGGAATATTTGGACAAACAAACGGTTTTCATCGAGGATCAAGGCTTTGTCACCAACTTCACTCCCGAAGAAAAGGGCAAAAAGAAATGCCCGTTTCAAGAAAAATACACCTTTGAAAATTTTGTGGAAGGCAAATCCAACTCCTACGCTTTGGCGGCTTGCAAAACCATTGCCGAAAATCCCGGCACGACTTTCAATCCGCTCTTCATTTACTCGGGCGTAGGTCTTGGCAAAACGCACCTTTTGCACGCTATCGGCAACTATCTTTTCAAGTATAAAAAGAACGTGAGCGTGCTTTACGTCAGCGCGGAAGCGCTTGTAACCGAGCTTATCAACGTCATTCGCAACAAGTCCAACGAAGAAAACAACAAATTCAGAGAAAAATACCGCTCTTGCGACGTTCTTATGGTGGACGACGTGCAATTTTTGATAGGCAAAGAAGCCACTCAAGAGGCGTTTTTCCACATCTTCAACGACCTTTATCAAGACAACAAACAAATCATCTTGACGTCCGACCGCGCGCCGAAAGATTTGACCACTCTCTCGGACAGACTTCGCACGCGTTTCGGCTGCGGTCTTACGGTGGATATTCAAGTTCCGGACACCGAAACGAGAGTGGCAATTCTCAAAAACAAAGCCGCTCAATCCAAGTTTGTGCTCAAAGACGACGTTGCCGAGTTTATTGCGGAAATCGCGCCATCTAACATTCGTGAAATGGAAGGATTGCTCAACCGAGTCATCTTCTTCAGCTCGCTCACAAACAGCTCCGTATGCACCGTAGACGTTGCCAAAGAGGCAATAGGCGGATTTATCGAAGAGAAAAAGGACACGATAGACGCAAGCGGAATCGTGGATGCTGTTTGCAAGTATTTCAAACTCTCGTCCGCGGACATAATCTCAAAAAAGAAAACCAAAAACATCGTCGAACCGAGGATGATCGCAATCTATCTCATCACCGAGTTGTTGCCGATGCCGCTTGTGCAAATAGGCGAAATGTTCGGCGGAAGAGATCACACCACAATCATTCACGCCCGCGACAAGATAAGCGAGGAAATCAAATCCAATCCGCGCATCAAAGTCACCGTCGCAGACATAAGAAACATGATTCTCAACAGATAACAACTTAAAAATAGGAAAATATATAATAAAAAACAATGCAAAAAGCGTGCGAAAAGCACGCTTTTTTCGTTATAAAATTCGTATTTTCTTACTGTTTTTTCTCTGTGCTTCCGTTTATTTTGACGTAAAGATCTTTGATTGCGGCAAGTCCCGCCTTTTCGCCGTTTTCTACCGCTTTGCCATACATTTCGATTGCTTTTTTGTAGTCTTTTCTCACACCGAATCCGTTCTCATAACAGATTCCGAGATTGTGATACGCAACGCCCGAACTGTACTTTTCAGCAGCAGTCCTAAAACACTTAACCGCTTCTTTTTTGTCTTCTTTCACGCCGTTGCCTTGAAGATAGCAAAGTCCGATATTGATAATCGCTTCTTCCTCGCCGAAATTGTACGCGTCGGTAAATAATTCAAAGGCTTTTTTATAAGCCGCTTCGGTTTTGACGGTGTAGTAGTAATAAAGTCCCACTTGCAGACACGCCGACGGATTTTCGCCCTTTACGCTCTTTTTCAGCCAATAAAGTGCCTTATCTTTATCGGGTGTTACGCCGTAGTATCCGCAAGCGTACGCCATACCGAGATTATATTGCGCGGCGGCATTGCCGAGTTTTGCGGCTCGTTTGAAAAGTTTAAGGGCGGTTTTCTCGTCCTTTTCAAGCCCGAGTTCGTCGCCGAGATATGCTTCCGCCATTCGTTCGATTGCGTCCGGAAAGTCCATTTCCATTGCCATCTGATAATAGAACAGCGCATTTTTGTAATCGGCTTTTTTGGTTTCGTAAATCGTCGCCATACACCAATAAACGCCGACATAATCCAAATCGCACTGCGCAAAACAATCGAGCGCGTCGTCATACTTGCCTTTATTGTAATAGTAATATCCTAAATCAAGAAGAGCGTCGTCTTGTCCGAGTGCCGCCGCTTTTTTAAGATAATAAATATATGCCTTTTTGTCGGGTTCTACCTTATACATACCCGTTTCGCGAACGCGCGCATACATATAAAGACTCTCGGGGTCGTTGTGCTCTACGCCGTCCAAAAGATATTTCAAACCTTTTTTGTAGTCGTGCGGAACAAACCTGTCATTGAGATAGACGTAAGCCAAATCGAAATTAAGCGAGTATTCGCCGAGGCTCAATCCTTTTTCGTACCACTCTATGGCTTTGGGAACGTCTTTCAGTTCTTCATTGTTTAAGTAGATAAAGCCTATCTTTTTTGCGATTTGAACGTCTCCGAGATAAAAAGCACGCTCGTAATATTTCAACGCATTTTTAACGTTTTCGATCTCGGAATCTTCAATCGGAGTATTGAAATAATACAAATCGCCGAGAGATCTTGCCGCTGCCGCCACACCCAAATCGGAGGCTTTGGCGTAACACTCGATTGCTTTTTGAATATCGATTTTTACATAACCGTTTTCATAGCAAAATCCAAGACGGGCAAAACACTCCGCTTCGCCTTTGTTTGCACCCTCCGTATAAGCGTCGAACGCTTTTTTGTATTGAGAGCGGTAGCCCCAAGTGTCGCCAAGAACAGTATATGCCAAAACGCCGTTATCGACTGCTTTTTGATAGTAAATCGTCGCAGTTTTGAAGTCGGCTTCGTCCATATATAAGTCGCCGATCAAAGCGTAATATTTCGGCTTCTTCTCGGCGAGCCGTTCGTATCTTTTCATTTTATCGTTTATAGTGTTCATATTACCTTTTTACTGATCAGTTAATGATTTAGCGATTTTATGTAATTATACCACTCATCGACAACATCTAAATACGGTTTACCCTCTATTACAATTTGAGTATTCATATTGATCTGCCAAACATAATTAGTGCCATAAACTCTTGCGATATAATATGCCAAACTATCAGTTTGCACACGGTGTATAAAAGTCGTTCCTTTTTCGGTATAAATTGCCGAAAAACAATCGGCAAATAACCAAAAATCAAAATCATCAACCGTCGGTGTTTTGACTTTGTATTTTTTATACAATGTCAAAGTTTGCAAATATGTTTCTTTTTCTTTTACTTCTTTGTTATAAGGAAAATTCTTTGCTTGCCCCGTAAACAGATAATACCACATTGCCATAGCATACTTTGATGTGCTTGCGTGCATTTCGGGTATCACTTCACGCGCATAACCGCTTTTCCCAAGATAAAATAATATATGATGAATATATTCGTGCGAAAAAGAACCGACAGAATACATATTGATGTAATCGCTATACGCATACCCCGTAATACCTGTAGATTTTAGACCATCGTCCAAATAGACGTTAATGTCATACATATTGCTTATGTTGAACACTTCGTCGCTTTCTTTTGTAGTTTTAGCATTATCTTTTAACCAATCGGTTAAAACACTGTATTTTGTAGAAAAAACATCGGCAGGCAATATTATATCGTTATATTCTCTGTTGATATAATAGGTGAAACAGCCTTGTTTAACTTTATATTCGTATTCTTTTGAATATGGCTCAAACGAATATTCGGGTAAACAGACGCCGTATTTCTCAGATAAAAATGAACTCAAATCGTCTTTACTCATAGAAAGAATGTCGATATACGTTTTATTATCGGATAACAAATCTTCTATAAGGCGTTTAGCAAAACTGAATGCGATTTTTCGTTCGTCATCTGCAAGATTGTCGATTTCATACAACGGAAATTGTAAGTCGGAGTATATAGAGTTTTTATTGATAACGGATAAAGGAAATTTTTCGCAAAGAGGCGAATTTGTCAGCAATGCGGAAATACCCGCATAAACACCAAACGGTAAATCGCTTTCTATATTTTGCGAATATAAAAACCAACTTACAATTTCTTCATAAGATGTTTTTGACGGTAATGAAATGCACAAGCCTAACGTTTCGTTAATCCCACAATTAGAAACAAAATTATCGCTTATTATAACGGTAAAATCTGTTTTTAGCAAGGTGTTACTTTTTATCAAAGAATATGCGCCAATCGAGTTTTCTATTAAAAAGTCTATTGTTTTATCGTCTTTAATGTCTGAACCAAGATAAATTTCAACGCTCTCTTTACTATATACTTTATCAAAATCAAATTCATTTGAAGTGTTTAAGTCTTTAACCTTCAATTCGCAACTATCCGTCAAATATTTGGGATCATAGTGCTTTTTTGTACAACAAGCTAACATTGTAGCAGACAGAATAAGCAAAACAACAACTAACGATATTACTACAACACGTTTCTTTGTAGTAGTAATTTTTCCTATATGCTCTGTTTCTCGCTTTAACAAGTTAAACCTCATTTTACATCTCCCATTATTACAACGTTGCAAACGGTTTGGACGATATAAGTTTGTAATCGTCATCGTGCGTGTAAAACTGTTCCATAAGCCAATAAATACCGTTGGCTTTCTTCCGGAGTTTCTTTGTAAGCAACTCTCTCGTTATCGGCATTACCTGAAATATACTGATGTATTTATGCTCGGAAACGTAGCATTTTACGATTTTCGGCGTTTTGAATACTTCGGGCAATAATAGCACAACGCCGCAATATTTCCCGTCAATTCCCATATCTATCGTATCGGAAACGGTAAGATTGTCCTTTTCGTTAAAAGCGTATTCGGCGGTAGACCAGAGCAATGAATTTAAGAAAAGCCACTCGGTTGAATCCTCACTGACTTCCACTTCCGGTGCAATCAGCATCATATATTCATTGCGGCGATTTGCTTTTCTGCCCCAGCCTATTTCGCGCTCTGGCATAAAGTAATCGCTTGCGCCTATCGTGCAAAGTTTCCAAAACGGCAACTCGTCCGTCGGCTTGAAAACATAGGTCGTGATGGGTTTCATTTGCTCGGCAACGTCGGACAAAACTTCCTTTTTAAGTTGCATACCGAAAATAGGTTCTTCACCTAAAACACCGACGTAGTGTTCGTATAATTTTTGATGTTTTTTACTTTTCATTTTCATCTCGCCTTTTCAAAAAAAGTATATCATACGCACGCGATATTTTCAATTACATTTGTTTTGTCAAACAAAAGTATGTTATAAAGGCAAACAACCTTAAAAGTCGTTTAATTATATAGATAATTAAAATTTGCGGATTGACTTTGCCTTTTGGCGGCAATAAAATAAAGGTATGAAAAAACCATACGTTTGCGTTATAGGCGGCTCGAATGTCGATATAACCTGCACTGCATTTACGAAGATTCAAACAAAAGACAGCAACCCCGGCAAAACCACTTTGTCTTGCGGGGGAGTTTCTCGCAACATTGCGGAAAATTTGGCAAGGCTTGGATTGAACGTCGAACTTATCACGGTTTTAGGCACGGATTTCAATGCGCATATGATAGAGCAAAACGCTCTTTCGGTGGGTATAGACATATCGCACAGTCTGGTTGTAGACGAGCCGTCGTCTTGCTACGTATCCGTCAACGACGTTGACAACGATATGTTCGTCGGCGTTGCTTCGATGCGTATTTTGGACAAACTCACCCCAGAGTTTTTGGCAAAAAATCTCGACATTATCAACGGCGCGGCATGCGTCGTCACGGACACGAATATTCCGAATTGTCTTGATTTTTTGATTGCAAACGTCACCGTACCTGTTTTTCTCGACACCGTTTCGGCAAAAAAGACGGCTATCGCAAACGACAAAATCAAAAATATCCGTTGTATAAAACCAAACGAGTATGAAGCGGAAATTCTGTCGGGCGTGAAGGTATCGGACGAGCAATCCGCTCTCGACGCATGCCAAAAAATCGCGCAGAGGGGGATAGACACAATCTATTTGAGTTGCGGTGAAGACGGCTCTTATTGCTATCAAAACGGCAAGTTTATACACGTGCCGTTCTTCAAAACAAACGTGGTCAACACAACTGGCGCAGGCGATAGTTTTATGGCAGGCGTGGTGTATGGATTTATGAAGGGAATGAGCGTTGAAAAAAGCGCGGAATTTGCCGCCGCATGCTCATCAATCACGGTTTCGTCAATAGACACGGTGTGCAAGGATATTTCGGCGCAAAAAGTGTTTGACATAATAAACAAAAACGCATAAAATCATATTTTCCCGCAAAAACAAGTGATTTTTGCAGTGAAAAACAAGTGTAAAAAAACAAAATTTTCATATAGGAGCAAAACAATGCAACTCAACAATTATCTAAACGTTTCCGAAGAAGTCAAAAACGCGCTTGCAAACAACAAGCCCGTAGTTGCGCTTGAATCCACGATAATTTCTCACGGTATGCCTTATCCCAAAAACGTGGAAACCGCGCTTTCGGTTGAAAAAATCGTGCGTGAAAACGGCGCGGTTCCGGCAACCATCGCAATCATCGGCGGAAAGCTCACCGTCGGTTGCTCGAAAGAAGAAATCGAACATCTCGGAAAGGGCGGATTGAACGTACCGAAAGTTTCGAGAAGAGATATTCCTTTCGTCGTCGCAAAAGGTCAGGACGGCGCAACGACGGTTGCCGCAACCATGTATATCGCCCACCTTGCAGGCATCGACGTGTTTGCAACGGGCGGCATCGGCGGCGTTCATAGAAAAGCGGAAACCACCATGGATATATCCGCAGACCTTGACGAGCTTCAACAAACAAGCGTTATGGTTGTATGCGCAGGCGCAAAATCAATTCTCGACATCGGTTTGACGCTCGAATGTCTTGAAACGAGAGGCGTGCCCGTTGTAGGATATCAAACGGAAGATATGCCTGCGTTTTACACTCAAAAGAGCGGATTTAAAGTCGATTATCGCATCGACACCCCCGAAGAAATCGCAGCCGCATACTATGCCAAAAATCAAGTCGGTCTCAACGGCGGTATGTTGGTGACAAATCCCATCCCCGACGAGTACGCAATGGACTCCGATTATATCAACCAAAACATTCAAGATGCGCTCGAAGAGTGTGAAAAACTCGGCATCCACGGCAAACAAACAACGCCTTATCTTCTTGACAAAATCCAAAAACTCACAAAAGGACAGAGCCTTGAAGCCAACATTCAACTTGTCTATAACAACGCTCGCCTAGCATCTAAAATCGCAACTTCCTTGGCTGAATTGAAAGAAAAAAACAAATAATTATATCTTTGTTTTATCAAAGCGTTCTTATAAACGGTATGTGCAACTTCGAAGACGGAACACGAGCCGCAAGGCG